>Ga0066256_1000334_pt1 | contig 166916 bp, 165 predicted proteins | sample ThiBio_1000_biof_FD_87107 | JGI IMG/M metagenome (GOLD analysis project Ga0066256, IMG submission 87107) | Wastewater bioreactor microbial communities from Cape Town, South Africa - Thiocy_expt_1000_biof (version 2) | ecosystem: Engineered > Bioreactor > Thiocyanate-remediating >...
GAGTACATTGAGATGTTCTACAACCCGGTGAGGCGTCACGGATATACCGACCGACTCTCGCCGGTCGAGTTCGAACGGCGCCACACTAACCGGCTCGAATGTGTCTAGAGAAGCCGGGGCGATTCAGTAGACGGTTCGCCGGCTGATGCCCAGCCGCTTGGCTACCTCGGCTTTGCTAAGCCCTTGCTCCAGATAGTGACGCAACAACACTTGCTGCTCCCTCCCATACATGGGCGGCTCCACGATCGCTCATGAGGTGAGCAGCGTGGATGAGTGTGCAAATTACGCCCGCCAGATCTGTGCAAATTACGCCCGCCACCGACACTCCTGGCGAGAGAAGGCTCTAGCAGCTGCTCCAGGTGGTTGCGCGGCGTGCATTGGGGCTGCCTGCTCAGCAACTGCGAGAATGATCCGATGCCCCGCGTGCCGTCTTTCGAGAGCCCTGTTCTGGTCACCGACGACGCTGCGCGTGCACAAGGTTAAGGAAGTGACGCACCTACGAATCGAAGCTCTGGATATTTGATATAAATCCTAGTATAATCTATTCACTTAGACAAGGATATGTATCAATGGAGCGCAGCCGCTCAACGAGCCAACGCAATCTTGCCGTCGCGCATCTGCGCGCCGCCGGCATGGCCCGCCTGGGCGAGCTGATGGCCCAGGGCATCACCGCGGCGACCGTCTCGCGGCTGGAGCGGGAAGGGGCCATCGTGCGTCTGACCCGCGGCCTGTACCAGCTCCCGGATGCGCCTCTGGACGTCAACCATACGCTGGCCGAAGCCGCCAAGCTCGTCCCCAAGGGCGTCGTCTGCCTCACATCGGCGCTGGCCTTCCATGGCCTGACCGACCAGATCCCTCCGAAGATCTGGATGGCGATCGGCCTGAAGGATTGGCGCCCGAAGCTCGACTATCCGCCCATCCGGTTCGTCCGTTTCTCCGATGGCCGCCTCGCAGAAGACGTGGAGCGGCATGCCATCGATGGCGTCTCGGTGCCGATATTCGGTGTTGCGCGAACCATTGCCGACCTGTTCCGCTACCGGCGGACGGTCGGGCTCAACGTCGCGCTGGAAGGGCTGCGCGAGAGCCTGAGGCAGAAGAGGGCGCGGCCCGCCGAGATTGCCAGGCAGGCCACCAAGGCGAAGGTCTGGAAGGTCATGGAGCCGTACGTCATCGCGTTGACCGCCGATGCCTGAACCGAGGAAGCATCGCGACGTCGGCGCTTCGGTCCGGGCGCGCCTGCTCAATCTGGCGAAGCAGAAGGGCCAGCCCTTCGACCTGCTGTTGACGCGCTACGGCATCGAGCGGTTGCTGCATCGGCTGAGCATTTCGCCTCATCGCAACCACTTCGTGCTCAAGGGCGCGATGCTGATGACCACGTGGTTCGATGATCCGCACCGCCCCACCCGCGACGTGGATCTGCTGGGATATGGCGATCCGGCGCCCGAGTCCATGGTGGCGACGTTCCGTGAGATCTGCGCGATAGGCTTCGATGACGGCATCACATTCGACGTCGACGGCTTGCGTGCAGAGCCGATCCGCGAGGAACTCGACTATGGTGGACTGCGGCTTCGGACCACCGCCCAGCTCGCCGGCGCACGCATCACGATCGTGATCGACATCGGCTTCGGCGACGCGGTCGAGCCCGGTGTCGAAGAAGTGGAGCTGCCGGTCTTGCTCGACCTGCCGCAGCCGAAGCTACGTTCGTACGCCCGCGAGACGGTGATCGCCGAGAAGTTTCAGGCGATGGTCGCACTGGGTCTGGCCAACAGCCGGATGAAGGACTTCTACGACATCTGGATATTGAGCCGGCACTACGACTTCGACGAGGACCGACTGGCGCGAGCGATCGCGGCGACCTTCGAACGTCGAGGCACAGCCATTCCGGCCAACGGAACCGAAGCACTGAGCCCGGCCTTCCCGAACGATGCGACGAAGCAGCGGCAATGGACGGCTTTCGTGCGCGATCTGGGCATCGAAGTTCCGCCGCTCGATGAAGTCGTCGCGGACCTTGCCGGGTTCCTGCTGCCCCATGCCTGCCGAGCGACGAACACGGCGTTGCGCGAGCCTTCCGCGGGACGCCGGTCGTGATTGCGACGAGGCCGGGCGTTACGGGTGAGCTGCTCATTGAGTGGGAGTAGGGGGCTCTTCGCTGGCGATCGCGCGCAGCCTACGACGCGCGGCGGCGACGGGGAGGGTCAAGATGCCGCTCTGACGTCCATGCGGCCTACGCTCTTCGGAGGCTACCTGATGGCGGGCAGCCTCCTGGACGATGGCCCCCGTGCAGCACGAACGAACACGACAAGCTGCTGGCGTTCAGCTGCAAGCGCCGAGGCTGCTCTCCTCGCCAGGCACGGTACTCCGCAAGGACCGCCGACGGGCCGGATCGGCGATACCAGGGTGCGCGGCGGCGCGTCGTTTTGATCGCGCCGACCTTGCACGGGTGTCGCATTGCCTCAAGCAAAGTGTTACTGCGCGGGGCTCGTTGCCTCACGTGAACTGCTACCCGTGGAGGCGGATGCCAGGATGATGCCTTCGCGTTCAGGGGGGCACCATGCACAAGAGAATGACATCAGCCGGGCGTGCAGAACTCGCCGATGCTGTCCGGCCTCGGTACTGCAGCTCCGCCCAGGGAGAAGCGCAGGATTCTGGAAGAGTTCGTCGCGGCGACGGGCTATCACGAGAAGTCTGCGATTCGCGTGCTGAACAGAGCTCCTGCCTCACGCAGCCGAACGCGTCAAAGGCCGCTGCTCTATGATGAGGCCACTCGGGGTGCGCTGATCGTGTTGTGGGAGGCCTCCGATCGAGTGTGCGGCAAGCGCCTGAAGGCGCTGCTTCCCTTCCTGCTACCGGCGCTCGAGCGCAACGGGCATCTGAAGCTCGATGACCAGATACGCCCGAAGATCCTGTCGATGAGCGCGGCGACGATTGACCGACTGTTGCGAGCACCGCGAAACGCGGGGCAAGCGAAGAAGCCCAGACGGGCCGAACCGGAGCCACGCCGGCGCATCAGAATGCGCACCTTCGCCGACTGGGATGATCCGTCTCCAGGCAGCATGGAAATGGACTTGGTGGCGCACTGCGGAAACGTCAACCGAGGCAGCTACGTTCACAGCCTGGTCCTGACCGATATCGCCAGCGGCTGGACCGAGGCTGCCCCGAGCGTCGTTCGCGAGGGCGCTCTGGTGGTCGAGACCCTCGAGCGCATTCGATCCAGTCTGCCCTTCGCACTGCGAGCGCTGGATGTGGACAACGGCAGCGCCGTCGTTCACGCTGGCTACCAAGCAGCGCGATGGCGCCAGGGTGACCAGGCGCTATCACCCACCGCAGACACCCTGTGAACGGCTCCTTCAGTCGGACTGCATTCCGATGACCGTCAAGAGCAAGCTGCGCGAGGTCTCGACGACCCTCGATCCCCTGAAGCTTCTGGAGGAGATGCGAGCGTTCCAGGCTTACCTGGCAGCGTTGGCCGACGGTGAAGTGCCGCCACCGACGATCTGCGGGCCACCCGATCTCGCAGCGTTCGTGGCTAGCCTGTCGAGCGCCTAGCATATGGGCGAGATCCGTCCGACGTTCTCCATCGACGCCAAGCCGCGGTATCTGCGGGGCCTGGAAAGGATTCCGGAACAGGCCCGGATCGTCATCCCCGCCACGGCATCCCCGCCGGCGGCACTGTCCACCGTTACCCCTGTTTCCACGTCATCGCAGGAGAAGCTGCAACCTGTCTACGCTGAACCTGGAACGGCTCATGTCCAGGCGCTTCGCATGGTATGGCCGATCGTTTGCCGGCGACTGGAAGGCTTCCCCAGCATCAACGCCAGGCAGTTGTTCGACGAGTTGTGTCTCCAGTTCCCCGGGCGATTTACCCGATGGCAGTACAAGACCCTCTTGCGGCGAGTCAACCTCTGGCGTCAGGACGCCCGCGCGCGCGGCGTCATCATCGGATCCCGAACGTATCGGCTCGGCACCAAACCGCGGGGACGTCGTCCTGACACCTTCAAAGACCACTGGGAAGAGATGACGGACTGTCTCGAGGACCGCCCCGATCAGACCGCCCTTGAATTGCTTGTCGAATTCCAGGCCCGTTACCCTGGCCAGTACAGCTTGCGCCAGCTCAGCACGCTGCAGAGGCGGGTCAGGGCGTGGCGACAACAGGCTGTCCAGCGCCTCCTCAACGAAGTGACGAGTAACATCCTTGGTGAGGCAGCTGGTAACAGAATTACGTGAGGCAACACGACAGAGGCCGAGAACGCCAAGCTCAAGCGCATGCTGGCCGAGCGCGAAATGCCATCGACACGCTGAAGGAGATCAACCGGCGAAAGTGGTGAGCTCGCAGATCCGGCGCGACCAGGTTGCCTTCGCCATCGAGGGAGGGCACCCGAAGCGCCGCGCTTGCGAGCTGATCGGTATCGCACGTTCGATATTGGGCTACGAGAGAAAGCTGCCGCTGCGCGACGCGCCGGTGCTCTCGGCGATGCGCCGCCTGGCGCAGCAGTATCCGCGCTACGGCTATCGCCGCATCCGCATCTTCCTGAAGCGCGAGGGTCACGAGATGAGCTGGAAGCGCGCACATCGGCTCTGGCAGGCCCGCCGCGTTGCAGCTGCCAAGACGCAGGCCCAGAAGGCGCGTGGCGGCCTCACGCCCACGCCCCTTGCTGCCGACCGGCCCCAACAGCGTCTGGGCCTACGACTTCGTCTACGACGCCTGCGCCAACGGCCAACAGATCAAATGCCTGACTGTGATCGATGAGTTCACCCGTGAGTGCTTGAGTATCGACGTGGCCGGCAGCATCCGCTCGCAGCGCGTCGTCGATATCCTCACCCGTTTGATCAGCGAGCACGGTGCGCCGCGCATCCTGCGCTCGGACAACGGCCCCGAGTTCGTCAGCAAGAAGATCCTCAACTGGATCGTCGAGTCCAGGATCGACATCGCCCATATCGATCCCGGCAAGCCTTGGCAGAACGGCACCGACGGGAGCTTCAACGGACGCCTGCGCGACGAGTGCCTGAGCCTGGAGTGGTTCCGCTCGCGGCTCGAGGCGCGCGTGATCATCGAGCAATGGCGACGCCACTACAATGAGGTGCGCCCCACTCGAGCCTGGATTACCGCACTCCCGTCGAATTCCGGCAACATCACCATTTTCTTCAACCCGGAGCCGCTTTCAAGTAATTCCGTGACCGAAGTTTCGGGGGCAAGTCACCGGTTCGCTGTTCCATCGGTCGTCGAACAGCGCGTGAGCGCGCAGGCGGCTCGCCCGGGCAAGAAGGCTGTTGAAGCCGTCCGCGTCAAGCGGCGTCATCATCCGTCACCTCCCGGCACGATCGCAGGCGGCCGTGCCGCTCATCCGCTGACCGCCCTTTCCGCTTCGCAACCATTCTGATCGACGGGGCATCCCGCCCCGACCGGCGAGCCGCGCGCGATGCGCGGCGACGGTTCATTCTCGACCAAGGAGTCAGACGATGAGCTCGATCAGTTCGATCGGCATGCGCGATCCGACTGCGATGCAGGCGATGCGCGCGCAGATGTTCAAGACCGCCGACCAGGACGGCAGCGGCGGCTTGAACGTCGATGAGTTCCAGGCGCTGGTTTCCAGCAGCCCGACCGGCGGCCTGCCGGGCGGCGCCTCGGCGACCGACAGTTTCCAGACCTTCGACAGCGACGGCGACGGCAACCTGACGCAGACGGAGCTCGACTCGGGAATGAAGTCGCTGCTCGAGGCCGCCTTCCCCGACACGATGTCGTTCGTCCGGGGCAGCAATGCCGCGCGCCCCTCCGCCGACGAGCTGATGAGCTCGCTCGACACCGATGGCGACGGCGCCTTGTCCAAGGCGGAACTGGAGACCGCGCTGGCATCGCTGGACGCCGAGGACAGCGGCACGCGCGCGATGGACGGGTTCCAAGGCATGGGCGGCATGCAGCGGATGCGCCGTCCGGATGGGCCGCCTCCCGGGCCGCCGCCCAGCGGCGGCCGGACCGGGGATGCGACCCGGCAGTCGGAGACGGACACCGACTCGCTGACCAGTGACGCATCGGCCACGACGAGCAGCGAATCGCTCGGTTCCCAGGGGCTCGTTGCGCTGCTGCAGGCATTCGCCGCGTATCGCGCGTCGGCTGCGTCGACTCAGTCGCTTCAGACGCTGCAGTCGGCATGAGCCAGGGGTCCGGCAACGCCGCCGGAGCCGGACCCCGACGGCAGGCTGACGCCGATGCCGAAGCGCCCTCCCGATTCACGACGGGTGATCACGCGGCCGCCGTATCGCTCCGCGATCTGCGTCACGATCGCCAGGCCCAGGCCGGTATGGCCGAGCGCCGGCGAGCCCAATCTGACGAAGGGCCGCAAGGCGGTCTCGACGTCGGCTTCCGCGATCCCCTGGCCGCGGTCGTACACCAGAAGCTCCAGCCGATCGCCGCTGCAGCCCAGTTCGACTTCGACGGGCGCTTGCCCATGCCCCAGTGCGTTGTCGATCAGATTCGAGAGGATCCGGCGCAGTGCCAGTTCGGGAAACGCACGATCTTCCTGCGCCAGCATCGCCAGGGCCACCGGCTGACCGACGAGCCGGTATTCATCGACCACCACGGAAACGGTCTCCCTCAGCGAATGTTCCGCGCCGTCGTCAGCCGCCTCGAGCTCGCCCTGCGTGAATGCGAGGAACTGATCGATCATTCTCTCGAAGGCTTCGAAATCCGGAATGGCCCGTTCCAGCACCTCCTCGGAACATTCGAGCTCCACGCGCAGCCGCAGGCGCGCCAGCGGCGTCCTCAGGTCATGCGACAACCCGGCGAGCATGCCGCGCTGATTGACCTGCGCTGCCTGCAGCGCCCGCACCAGCTGGTTGAATGCGCGCACGACGTCGCGCACCTCGCTGCCCGCGTCCACCGGGTCGGCGATGGGCTCGAGCCGCTGCTGCCGCTCGAGCATCGCGGCCGACAGACGGGACAAAGGCCGGGCAATCGAGCGGACCCCGAGGACGATCGCCAGTGCCGCCGCCGCTGCCACGAAGCCGAAGGCCGCCACCAACGGCCAGGCCAGGTCTCGCTGTGGCGGCTCCGGCAGCTTCAGATCCGCTTGCCACCATTGGCCGCCGGCATCGATCGCGAAGCGCAAGGCGTGTCGAGGGCCGGGTCCGGCCCCCGGCGAGGGCTCCGGTCCGCCGCCGTCGGTACCGGCGGCACCGAGCGGGCGCACGCCGTCGCCGAGCAGTGCGGCCACGTCGGCGAGCATCGGATCGATCGGCGGCGGCCCCCCGCCGGGGCGCCGTAGTCCGAACAGCGACGGTGGGGTGGCGTGCCGAGGCGGCCGACCTTTGGTCGGGCCCGGTCCGGATCCCGGGGGTAGCGCGGCAGTAGCCGGCGCGTCAGCGAGCGGCGTGAGGCGCCAACCTCCGGCGGCCAGTATCGACGTCAGCGCCGGCTGGCCTTCCGGGGTCGCGCCGGCCAGCGCCTGACGCGCAAGTTCGAGCTCGAACGCGATCGAGCGCGCGAAGCGATTCTCCTTGGGCCGCATCGCAGTAGCGATCAGCATGCCGTGCAACAGCAGCGACAGCAGGCCGACTGCGAACACCAGCAGCGTGATACGGCCGACGATCGTATAGGACCGCCGCGGCTTCACGCGGCATCCCGCGAGTCGAACGGCACGAACACGTAGCCGTGCCCGCGTACGGTCTGGATGTAGCGCGGCTCCGCCGGGTCCGGCTCGATCACCTTGCGCAGCCGCATGATGGCGGCATCGATCGCGCGTAGCAGTACGGTGTCCTGGCGCTTGTGAGACGCAGCGAGCAGGCGTTCCCGCGAGATGGCTACGCCGGGACTGGCCGTCAGTTCTGCCAGCAGCGCATACTCGACCGTCCGAAGCATGCGCACCTCATCGCCGCGACGCAGGCAGCGGGCCGCCGCGTCGAAGCGGTAGTCGCCGACCCGTACGCTTTCGGCGCGATCCTGCGGCGTTCCGGGCACGAAGCTGGTCCGCCGCAGGACGGCGTTCACGCGCGCCAGCAGCTCGCGCGCCGAAAACGGTTTGCCCAGATAATCGTCCGCGCCCATCTCCAGCCCGAGCACACGGTCGATCTCCTCGCTGCGCGCCGTCAGGAGGACGATCGGAATCCGGTCACCGTTCGCCCGCATCTTCTGGCAGGCCTGCAAGCCGTTGATGCCCGGCAGGCCTACGTCCAGGACGATCAGGTCGGGCCGCAGCCGATCGATCCGGTGCAGCATGTCCTCGGCGCTGCGCATCGCCGTCACCGCGAATCCGTGCTTCCTGAAATAACTGCTGAGCATGTCGCGCAGCGCGGGATCGTCCTCGACCACGTACAGGTGGTACCGAATGGGCTCGTTCATGGCTTCCGTTCTCGACATGACACAATCATCCCTCGCGCTGCGTCCGAGGTCCGCGTCCGTCGATGAGCAGCCGCGCGCCGGGCGGGCGATACGTCACACAATGTCACACATGGTTGCCGACCGGATCGGTGTCGTAGCCCGGCGCGCCGGGGCTCGATGCGCAGGCGCGGGCGCGCCCATGCGAGGTCGGCGCGATCGAAACGACGCGCCGCCGAGAAGTGCCTCAGGTCTTCGGGCAAGTGCCGCGGCAGGTCGTTGCCGGCGCCGATGACGCCGCCACGCGCCCGGGCGACGATAAATCGTGACGCGCGGGCCCGCGACTGCCGTCGGCTTCTCCGGCCTTCGACCTGGCCCGCGCGGAACGCCTGTTCGCACAACGCTGTGCAGTGTGCCACGGGGCCGACCGCGGTGGCTACATCGGCCCGGCGCTGAACCGCGACGAGACGAAGCTCGGCCCGGGGCAGGTGGCCGAGATCATCCTGAGCGGCAGGCCGCCCACGCTGATGCCGCAGCATCCGTCCTGGCGCGGCGTGCTGTCGGCGAAGGATCGCGACCTGCTGGCCGAACTCATCACGACGCAGCCGAAGACTACGCCGTCCTGGGGCATCGACGACGTGCACAAGTCGCTCCAGGTGCTCGTCGCCGACGAATCCGCGCTGCCGCCGGCGCCGAAATACCGGATCGACCGGATCGACGACCTGATGGCGGTAATGTCGCGCGGACGCCAGGCGGCCGGAAGCGACGCGAAAGTGCTGTTTTTCGACGGCAGGACGCACCGCAAGGTCGGCGAAGTGCCCACAGGCTTCGCGCCGCACCTGATGGACTTTCACCCGACCGACCCGCGCTGGGCATACGTGCGCGACGACGCCGGGTACGTCCACAAGGTCGACCTGTATTCGAGGTGGAGGCCGACGCGGGCATGATCACCGCGACGCCCCTCGCGAACTGGTTCGTGGTGGCGCTCGAGCAGGCGGGCCAGGTGTGGATCGTCGATCTCGACCGGCGCGGGATGCCGATCACCGGCGTGGGACGCCACCTGCACGACGCGTTCCTGTCGCCCGATGGCCGGCACCTGGTGGTCTCGTCATATGACGATCACCTGAACGCGGTCATCGATCTCGCCGAAGCACGCATCGTGCGCAAGATCCCGGCCGGCTGCAAACCGCACCTGGGCTCGGGCGCGGTGGTGAAGTCGAACGGCCGCCTGCTCGGGATCGGCACCAACATCGGCGAGGCCGACTGCAAGTCGTTCGAAGTGCCCGTCTTCGACATGAACATCTTCGACGTGGTGAAGCGGATCCCGGTCATCGGCCCGACCGAATCGCCGGCGGCGCACCCCGATGCGCCCTATGTGATCGTCGACATCGTCGGCACCGGCCCGGATGCGAACAAGATCCAGTTCATCGACAAGAACACGCTCGAAGTGGTGCGCACGATCGAGGTGGCGGGCACGCTCGGCCACTCGCACTTCCCGGAGTACACCGCGCGCGGCGACTTCTTCTACGTGAGCGCCCGTTACCGCGGCGACCGCAGCCTGGGCATCCCGGCGGGGCATCTCGCGATCTTCGACTCGCACACGCTGCGGCAGGTGAAGTCGATTCCGGTGGAGGTGCCGGCAGGCGTGTTCTCGTACGCGCGGGCGCGCACCGTCGTCGTGGGGCTGCAGCCGACGGCCCGGTAGGATCCTCGCAGGACCTCCAGGGCGCCCGGAACGTCCCGCCCGGCCCGGGTTCGGGGCCGGGACGCCGGGTAGTGCCGGCCGATGTGCTTGCGCCAGATCTCTACTGATGATCGAGTGGGAGTAGGGGGGATCTTCATATGGCATCGCAGGACACCATAGAATCGAAAATCAGGAGCTTTGACCTGTTGCCGGCCGATCTCTGGTGATCCGCTGATTACGACGTGGGTGTCCGCTGCGTCCCGACGGGAATGAAATCAAACCGTATCTCTCTGGAGATCATCTCATGAGACAGGCGTATTTCCTGACAGGCACCGATCTGGAAGTCGGCAAGTCGCTGATTGCGACCGGGCTGCTGTATACCGCCTCCCAGTCCTGGGATCTCAAGGTCCTCGGCTTGAAGCCTGTCGTCGTCGGCAGCGGCAATGACATGGAGGAGCTGATCGCGGCGAGCAACGTCGAAGCGCCGCGCAGATACCTCAATCCCTATCATTTCACGGAGCCGGTCGCGCCCAATATCGCTGCCAAGGGCGCCGGCCAGGTGATCGATCTCAACCACATCCAGTACTGCTTCGATGAAGTACGCACCCGGGCCGATCTGGTCATCGTCGAGGGAATCGGCGGATTCTGCGCGCCGCTCAACGATACACAGACCGGAGCAGACCTCGCCGAGCTGTTGGGACTGCCGGTGATCGTGGTGGTCGGCCTGAGACAAGGCTGCCTCAGCCACACGCTGCTTACGGTCGAGGCGATCGAGGCGCGCAACCTGCCGATCGCAGGCTGGGTCGCCAACGAAATGGAGCGCGACATGATGTGTGTTTCCGAAACCGTCGGCACACTCAAGGATTATCTGGATATTCCCCTGCTCGGTTTCATCCGTTACCAGGACCACCCGCACGGACAAGCCCTGGTCAAGCAGCTGGCAATGCCGGACTGACAAGGCCCGGAACCGGGAACGTGTGAATCAATCGGGCGCGCTTTACCGGCAGGTGAATTGCGCGGCCAGGCCGGCTTCGACGGCGAAGCACTCGGATTGTTAAAGCTACATACGGAACAGAATACTAGCGCAACAAGCCTGGTTCTCGTGCTTTGGCAACGGATTGCGTGCGCGTGCGGCAGTCCAGCTTCTGGTAGACGCGCCGAAGGTGGGTTTCCACTGTGTTGTCCGAGATGCCCAGGGTGCGGGCGATCTCCTTGTTGGCCTTGCCGTCGGCGACCAGCGCGAGGATCGTGGTCTCGCGCCGGGTCAGCAGGGTTTGGCGGTGGCGCCATCGCGGAACTCTGCGACAGGTTCTTCCGCATCAACGCATCAACGGGCAGCCGCCTCGCCGCACCCAACTTCTCCGGAACTCACGACGGCTCCTGCGGCGAGGGCGGCTGTCCACCGGCGGCCAGCCCTCACAGCAGCGCCGCCACCTGCTCTGCCGTCGCCTTGGCCGACATGGGGTTCTGGCCGGTCACCAGCCGGCCGTCGACGACGACCTTCGACACGAACGGCAGCCATGCCTTCTCGTAGTGCGCGCCGCGCCGCTGCATCTCTGCTTCGGCGTTGTAGGGCATCTTCGCAGCCACGCCGGCCAGCACTTCCTCGCGCCACGAAAAGCCGGTGACGCGCCGCCCGGCCACCAGCAGCGTGCCGTCCGAGAGCCGGGTGTTCAGCAGCCCGCAATAGCCGTGGCAGACCGACGAGACGATGCCGCCGCGTTCATGGATGGCGCGCGTGATGCGCTGCAACCCCTCGCTGTCGGGGAAGTCCCACATGACGGCGTGCCCGCCGGTGAAATAGATGGCACCGAAGTTCGCCGGGTCGATGTCGCCCGGCCGCGCGGTGGACGACAGCAGCGCCATCCGCGATGCGTCGGCCAGCCAGTCCTTCACGGAGGCATCGGCCAGCGGCCACTTGAGCGAGCGGGGTTCCAGCGGCGAGACGCCGCCCCGGGGGCTGACGATGCGCTGCTCATATCCCTTGGCGGCGAAGACCTGCCACGCATGGGTCAGCTCCGACAGCCACAGGCCGGTCGGCTGCGTGGGGTCCTGGTAGTGGGCGACGTTGCTGACGACATGGAGGATGCGGGGGGTCATGCCTTGACCTGACGAGTTATCGGCCTTTCTGGCGCTGGTGATCGGCCTTCGTCGCCAACGCCGGGATCGCCGCCGCCCCACCATCTGCCTGCGCCAGCTCAGCTTGAGCGCCCATACCGCATCGTTGGAGTAGCTTAACCTCCTTTTGCACACACGAGGCGCAACTTCGCAAAGGCGGATGGAATGCAGACGGTATTGGGGGCGAATGGCCAGATCGCCACGGAACTGGCGCGGGAATTGCGGCGCAGCTGCACGAGCGATGTACGGCTCGTGAGCCGCAATCCGCGCAAGGTCAACGAGACGGACAGCCTGGCGTCCGCCAACCTCCTCGATGCGAAGCAGACCCTTGATGCGGTCAAGGGGAGCAGCGTCGTCTACTTCACGGCCGGCCTGCCACCGGACACCGGGCTGTGGGAAAGGCAGTTTCCCGCGATGCTGAGGAACGCCCTGGACGCGTGCCGGGCGCAGGGTGCCCGCTTCGCCTATTTCGACAACACCTACATGTACCCGCAGGACGACCGGCTGCAGACGGAGGAAACGCCCTTCGCCCCGGTGGGGCGCAAGGGCAATCGGCAAGTGGACCCTGGCCATTGCCGGGCTTTTCTCGAAGCAGGTGAGCGAGATCAGGGAACTGCTGCCCCGCTACGAGCAGGACAACCTCTTCGATTCCACGAAGTTCAAGCGCCGGTTTCCCGAGTTCGAGGTGACCACTTATCGGGAGGGCCTGGAACTGATCCGGCGAGAGTGGGCGGGCAGATAGGTGCTCCAGCGTGGCACCCTTCATTCCCGAGGGCGATGCAAGGCCTGCTGGAAGGACTGCGCGAGAGCCTGAGGAAGAGGGGCGCAGCCCGCCGAGATCGCCAGGCAGGCTGCCAAGGCGAAGGTCTGGAAGGTCAGGGAGCCCTACGTCATCGCGTTGACCGCCGATGCGCGATCTCACCGCCTGCCGAGGGCGCACAGCTCGTGCTGCAGCGACAAGGCATCGAGCCGCTGGAACGGCAGCGACAGGAACAGCTCGATGCGCCGGCGCAGCGTCAGCGCGGTGTCCATGAACGCTTTGCGCCGTTCTTCGTCGCTGCCCTCGATCGCTGCCGGATCGGGCACGCCCCAATGGGCCGAAACCGGCTTGCCCGGCCAGACGGGGCAAACCTCGCCGGCGGCGTTGTCGCAGACGGTGAAGATGAAATCGAACACCGGCGCGCCGGGCGTCACGAACTCGTCCCAGCTCTTGCTGCGGTAGCCGGTGCCGGGCAGCCCCATGCGCTCCAGCGTAGCGAGCGCCAGGGGGTGGACTTCGCCCTTGGGGTGGCTGCCTGCCGAGCAGGCGCGAAACCGCCCCCGGCCCAGATCGTTGAGGATGCCCTCGGCCAGAATGGAACGCGCTGAATTGCCCGTGCAGATGAACAGCGCGTTGTAGGCGGTTATCGTCGTCATGCCGTGCAGGCGCGGAAGGAGTCGTTGGCCTCGCACACGCCGCCTCGGCAGCAGTGCTCGGTCAGGTAGCCGAGCAGCCCGTTCATGTGGGCGAAGTCGGCGCGGTAGTTCAGGTTGCGGCCCTGCTGTTCGATCGTGACCAGGCCGGCATGGGCCAGCTCCTTCAGATGGAAGGCCAGCGCCGTGCCCGCCGGGAGCGGCAGGCCGCTCCCGGCGCGGGTCGAGCAACCCGCGCAGGCACGAGGGCACGACGGGCGAAGCGCGATGCCTACTTCTTCATCTCGTCCTTCTTCATGCCATTGCCCTTGGACATGGCGTCCTTGCCCATCGCGTCTTTCGCCATCGAGTCCTTCTTCGTCGAGCTCTTGCCCATGACATCCTTCTTCATGCCGTCCTTGGCCATCGAATCCTTGGCCATTCCATCCTGCTTCATCTCGTCGGCCGCGAAAGCCGACACGGAGCCGACGGCCAGGCAGGCGGCGACGAGGGTTGCGCACAACTTGTTCATCTGGAAGTCCTTGTGAGTCGACATGAAAAGGCACGGTTCGCGAGGAACGCGGCCGCGTTTTCAGCTGCGTTGAGCCCTGTGGGTCCTCAACTGCCGCCGAACCAGTTGTAGCCCTGGTCTTCCCAGTAGCCGCCGGGATAGGTATTGGTGACGAAGATCGCCTCGATGTGTTTCGGGTTCTTGTAGCCGAGCTTGGTCGGCATGCGCAGCTTCATCGGGAAGCCATACTTCGGCGGCAGCGGCTGACCGTCGTACGTCAGGGCGAGCAGCGTCTGCGGATGCAGCGCGGTCGGCATGTCGATGCTGGTGTAGTAGTCGTCGGAGCACTTGAAGCCGACGTACTTCGCATCCGGATCGGCGCCCACGCGACGCAGGAAATCGGCGAAGCGCACACCGCCCCATTTCCCGATCGCGCTCCAGCCTTCCACGCAGATATGGCGCGTAATCTGGTCGTGCTGCTGCATGGCGCGCAGTTCAGGCAGCGTCCAGCTACGCTTGTCGGCCACCCTGCCGGTGACTTCGAGCCTGTAGTCCGCCTCGTCCACTACGTGCACCTCGCTTTCGTCGTAGTAGGCGTTGAAGGGGAAAGGCCGCGTGATCATCGAATCGGGATAGGTCGGCGCGAGTTGCGCCGGATCGAAGATCCAGCCCTGCACACGGTCGTTGAAGCGCGAGATGGCCGCAAGCGCGGCTTCCACGCTTTCGTTGTCGCTGATGCCGCAGCCCGTGAGCAGCGACAGGCCGCCCATCGTCAGCGAATGCTGCAGGAAGGCACGGCGCGCCGGCTGTTCGATCTTGCGGCCGATCAGCTTGCGGGCCTCTTCGAGCACGGAGTCCGCATCGACGTCGGCGAGGGCGGGGCGTCGTGGGATCGTCATGATTCGATTCCTGTGCGGCCGCTCAGCATGGCGGGCAGGGTGCGGGGCACCAGCGCCACCATCACCAGGTGCACCGCCACGAAGGCGACCAGCGCGGCCATGGTAAGGAAGTGGATGCGGCGCGCGAGCTCGTAGCCGCCGAGCAGGTCTCGCAACAGGCCGAACTGCACCGACTTCCAGAGCACGAGACCCGACAGCACCAGTAGCGTGATGTCGAGCATCACGAACAGGTAGGCAAGGCGCTGTACGCTGTTGTAGTGACGGGGGTCGGCGTGCGAGAGCTCGCCGCGCAGCGCAGCGAGCGCGTCACGCCGGATGCCGGCGGGCGAAAGCGGAAGGAACCTGGCGAAGAGCCGGCCGCTCGCGATGTTCAGCGTGAGGTAGATCAGCCCGTTGGCGGCCAGCAGCCACATCGCCGCGAAGTGCCACTGGAGCGCGCCGCCGAGCCAGCCGCCCAGGGTGATCGTGGCCGGGATCTCGAACGGAAGGAACGGCGCGGCGTCGTAGATGCGCCAACCGCTGGTTGCCAGCACCAGCACGGCGATGGCGTTGAGCCAGTGCGTGACGCGCACCCATGGCGGATGGATCGGCCGGGTCGCGATGTCGCGAGGGGCGGTAGTGATCGGGGCGGCGCTATGCATGGCTCGGATTGTCGGGCGCGCCCGCTCGCGGATTCATCACCGAGAGTTCAATTAATCGTGACAACTCCGATCGGCGGAATGCGAGACAATCCGCTGTCATGGAGCCCGTCAAACGCGTGCTGATCGTCGAGGACGATGCGCACATCGCCGATTTGCTTCGCATGCATCTGCACGATGAGGGCTATGCCGTGACGCACGCGGCCGACGGCAATGCGGGCGTGCGAGAGCTGGAACGCAGCAGCTGGGACGCGCTGATCCTCGACCTGATGCTGCCGGGCGTCGATGGCCTCGAAATCTGCCGCCGGGCACGGGCTGCGGCACGCTATATCCCGATCATCATCACCAGTGCCCGATCGAGTGAAATGCACCGCATCCTCGGGCTGGAACTGGGTGCCGACGATTACCTGGCCAAGCCGTTCTCGGTGCTCGAGCTGGTGGCCCGCGTGCGCGCGCTGCTGCGCCGCAGCGAGGCGATGGCGCGCAACGCCCGCATGGAGTCGGGCCGGCTCGACCTGGGCGGCCTGGGCATCGACCCGCTGGCCCGCGAGGTGCGGGTCGACGGCAGGCAGATCGAGCTCACGCCGCGCGAGTTCGATCTGCTGTACTTCTTCGCGCGCCACCCCGGCCGCGTGTTTTCTCGTCTCGACCTGCTCAATCAGGTCTGGGGCTACCAGCACGACGGCTACGAGCACACGGTCAACACCCACATCAACCGGCTGCGCATGAAGATCGAGGCCGACCCGGCACAGCCGCGCCGCATCCTCACCGTATGGGGCCGCGGCTACAAGCTGGCCGGCAGCGGTGCCGACGAGGCCTCCGCATGAGGCCGCTCTCGCGCTGGAGCCTGTCCCACCGCCTGTCCGCGGTGTTCGCGTTGCTGTTGCTGGCCTGTTGCGGCGCGTCGGCCTGGTTGCAGATGGCGGCGAGCGGGCGATACGAGCAGGAGGTGACGCAGCGCCTTTCGGGCGGCCTGGCCGCGCACATCGCGGGCAGCGCGGAGCTGATGCGCAGCGACGGCCTGAACCAGGCCGCCGTCAAGGCCCTGTTCGACCAGTTGATGGCGGTGAACCCGAGCGTCGAGGTCTACCTGCTCGATCCGGAAGGCCGTATCGTGGCGCAGGCCGCGCCGCCCGGACATCTGAGGCGGGACCGCGTCGATCTGGAGCCGGTGCGACAACTGCTGGCCGGTGCGCCGCTGCCCGTGCTCGGCGACGATCCGCGCGGCGAGGTTGGCGAGCGCAAGATCTTCAGCGTGGCGCCGATGGAGGTGAACGAGCGCGATACCGGCTATGTCTACGTCGTGCTGTCGGGCGAGGAGCGCGAGGCGCTGGTCGCCAATGCCGCCGCGAGCAACGTGCTGCGCACCATGCTGTGGTCGATGGCGCTGGTCGCCTCGCTCGGCCTGCTGGCCGGGCTTGCTGCGTTCCGCCTCATCACGCGGCCGTTGCGCGAGTTGACTGGCGCTGTGCAGCAGGTCGACGCGGACGGTGTGGCGTCCTTGCAGCAGGCGGCCCCGGCGATCGACCGGCTCGCGAACGAGGGCGGCGGCGAGATCGCCACGCTCGGCCGGGCCTTCCGCCAGATGACGCAGCGTATCGCCGATCAATGGCGCGAGCTTGCCGCGCAAGACCAGCAGCGGCGCGAACTGTTCGCCAACATCTCGCACGACCTGCGCACGCCGCTCACCTCGCTGCATGGCTACCTCGAGACGCTGCTGATGAAGGCCGACATGCTGGAGCCTGCCGAGCGGCGCCGCTACCTCGAGATCGCGCTCGGTCAGAGCCGCAAGGTCGGTCGTCTCGCGCAGGAGCTGTTCGAGCTTGCGCGTCTGGAATATGGCGTGCTCAAGCCGGAGAAGGAGAGTTTCGCGTTGCCCGACCTGGTGCAGGATGTACTGCAGAAGTTCGAGCTTGCAGCCGAGGCTCGACGCCAGCGCCTGGTGGCCGAGATCGCCCCGGGTTTGCCGGCGGTCACGGCCGACCTGGGGATGATCGAACGTGTGCTGACCAATCTGCTCGACAATGCCATTCGTCACACGCCTGAAGGCGGAGAGATCGCCGTCTACCTGGCACGCGACGGCGCCGGCGTTCGTGTAGAGGTCAGCGACACGGGCCCGGGTATTCCGCAGGAACTGCGGCCGGTGATCTTCACGCGCCCGGCTTTCGCGTCGAGCGGCGATCGCGGCGGCGGACTGGGATTGATGATCGTGCGGCGGATCCTGCAACTGCACGGCAGCGACATCCGCCTGGTTCCGCGTTCCGGGCGCGGAGCGGTCTTCTCCTTCGAGCTCGAGTAGTCGGAGGCCGCGAACGGGTTGACCTGAACCTCGACCGCCCGGGTCTCCCCTGCCGGAGCTTCCATCCCGGGAGTGACGCCTTGTCGAGCCACAGGCGATCACCTTGGCCTGCGTGCAGGACGATTCAGGCGGCCCGTCGACGATGGAGTGAGCCTTGCACTCGCACCAGGCCCGGCTCGCCGCCGGGAACGATGCGCCATGTCCGTGCTGCCACGGTTGTCCCGTGCCGGGTCCGATAGGTCGGAAGCTGCAAAACGGCCATGTTCGGCTGGACTTCCAGCAATTGCCCGCTGGCGAGTACGCTGTCGCTGAATTCCACCAGCAACTCATCGCCTGCCGACAGTCGTACCTCGTCGGGTGCATCGAGGCTGCGCAACAAGGCGCCCGGGTAGAGGTGGGTGTTGTTGGCGGAGAAGTGCCAGGGCATGGAAGCTCCTCGTCGTGCCGGGGACATCGTCCGCGCCAGGCGATGCGCCCGTCCTTCATGGCTTCCGGGATGGCGTTGCGCCCGGGCGGCTTCGGGAACGTCCGCCTGCCTTGATCGAGGCGCCGAGATTCGCCGACAGCCCGCGGATCATCTGGATCACCAGGTCGGCCGTAGGGGACAGTCGCCGGCCGGCCAGGGAAGTCATGACCAGATCGGCGGGAAAGCGGGTTGCGTTGCCTGCCATTCCGAGCTCGACGATCGCGCCCTGGCGGCATTCCTGCATGACCATCGCATGGCTGGTCAGCCAGATGGCGTCCGTGCGCTGCACGACGACCTTGAGCGTCTGGAAATCGTCGCAGGTGAATCCGGCGTTCAGCAGATACGACGCCGGGCCGAGCAATCTCCTGGATTGCGGAACGCTTCCGGCCATGAACGGGTACGCCCGCAGGTCTTCCTCTTTCACTCTTCTCTTTCCTGCCAGCGGGTGGCCGGCGCGAACGAAGAGCGACAACTGCAGCTGGCCGATCCGCTCCGTGGCGATGCGCGGATCGGGCGCAATCTGGCGGCCGGTATGGACGAAAAAATCGATCCGCTCGGCGAGCAGGGCATCCCGCAGCTGCTCGGCACCGTTCACCGAAGAACGCACTTCGATCCCCGGATAACGGTTGACCAGTCGGGTCAGGACGTCGGCCATGAAGATCGCTGCCGACAACGGACCCATGCCGAAGCGTACTTCGCCGAGCTCTCCCTTCTTCGATAGATCCATCTCGTGACGCAGGCCGTTGAGCGTCAGGCGAACCTGGTCCGCCCGCTCGACGAGCAGCTTTCCCTCTCTCGTCGGACGCGCCCCGTGGCGGCCGCGATCGAACAGCCTCGTGCCGAGCTCGTCTTCGAGCGATTGGATGCTTCGACTCAGCGTTGGCTGGGTGATATGCAGCCTCTCGGCTGCTTCCACGAAACTGCCTGTCTCGGCAAGCACGATCGCATGGCGCAGCTGTCTCAATTCCATAGATGTAATGTATGGAAAGTTGATCAATTATTCATTAGACAGAATACACCCCGAAGCAAACAATCTCGTCGTTCCGAGGAGGGCGGCAGGTGAAGAGACCGGTCTATTTCGACAAGTACCCGACGATCGCCTTCGAGCGCGACGAGCTCGGCATCCTGGTGATGCGGCTTCATTCCGAGGACGGACCGGTGGCCTACGCCCCGCAGCATCATGTCGACTGGACCAACGCTTTCTACGATGCGGGCTCCGATCCGGACAATGCGGTGGTCGTCATCACCGGAACCGGCGATTCCTTCATCGACCAGTTCCAGTGGTCGGCCTGGGCGACGAGGGAGAATTCCCGCCCCCTGGGGTTCGAGCTCATACACGCCGAGGGCAAGCGCTTGTTGCGCAACCTGCTGGACATCGAGTGCCCGGTGATCGGCGCCGTCAACGGTCCGGCCACCATCCATGCCGAGCTGGCCGTCCTTTCGGATATCACCCTCGCCTCGGAGAACGCCACGTTCGCGGACAAGGCCCACGTTCCCCTGGGGGTGGTTCCCGGCGACGGCGTGCACGTCGCGTGGCAGGAACTGGCGGGGCTCAACCGTGCCCGCTATTTCCTTCTCACGGGCCAGGTGCTGAGCGCCCGGCAAGCGCTGGAATGGGGGGTGGTCAACGAAGTCGTGCCGCGGGATCGGTTGATGCCCCGCGCCATGGAGCTGGCCAGGCAGATCGCGGCATTGCCGCCGCTCACGCGCCGCTACTCCAAAACCTGCCTCACCCAACGCATGAAGCGGCTGATGGACGAGAGCCTGGGCTACGGCCTGGCCCTGGAAGGCCTCGCCTCCGTAGATGCGCAGATCATGCGCCAGCGAAATGCAGGCAAGTGAGTTCGACGATGAGCTTTTCGACGAATCAATTTCTTCTCGACGGCAAGGTCGCGGTCGTCACGGGAGCAGGCGGGCGGGGAAACAGCATCGGGCGGGCCTACGCCCTCGGTCTTGCGAATGCGGGCGCGGCGGTGGTCCTGGCGGATATCGACGCGGACGGGGCGGAAGCCGTGTCCGAAGAGATCGTTTCGGCGGGCGGGAAGGCGGTGGCGGCGGGCGTCGACATCACCCAGCCGGATTCGGTTTCGCAAATGGTCAGGGCGGCAACGGAGGCGTTCGGGGGAATCGACATCCTGGTCAATAACGCAGCCTTGATGGTCGAATTGACCCAGGGCGCCACGGCCGTCGACATCCCGATCGAGGAGTGGAACCGGATCATGAACGTGAACGTGACCGGCGCGCTGAATTGCGTCCAGGCGGTCGTTCCCGTCATGCGGAAGCGAGGCGGCGGCAAGATCGTCAACCAGGTATCCGGCGGTGCCTTTCCTGCAATTTCCATCTACGGCATCAGCAAGCTGGCCCTGGTCGGGCTGACCACCACGCTCGCCCGCCAGCTCGGGCGCGAGAAGATCAACGTCAACGCGATTGCGCCGGGGAACGTGATGAGCGATGCCGGACGCCAGTTGACGCCCGATGGTTCGCCCTTCGTCAAGTTCCTGGAAGCGACCGTCGCCATGCGCGTGCGCGGTGCGCCCGGCGAACTGGTCGGCGCGCTGCTGCTGCTGTGCTCGCCCGCGGGTGAATGGATCACTGGCCAGGTGCTGCACGTGGATGGGGGCTGGGTCTTGCGTCCTTAGGAGGCATCAGAACAGCCCGTGCAGCCGCCGCCGGCGATCGCCGCGCCGGCGCCGCCGCGGCGGGCATCGCGTGGGCAAAGCCGGGGGCGGTATATTGTCGGGTTAGGCGCTCCATGCGACAGGCGCGGGTATCGTCGCCGACGCCGGCTTTCAGCCTTGGGAGGGACAGGATGCGGCTGTCGCGTATATCGGGCAGCAGTGCGGACGGCAGTGAATTCTTTCGCCCGTTTTTCTGGGTCGACGGCCATCTCCGGGTACTCGCCTGGCCGGAGGCGACAACCCGGGCCCTGCGCCGCCCGGCACGCACCGCGATAGGTCGGCATTGCTGGGAGGTTCTGAACGACGATGCGCGCACGCCCCCGCCTCACTGCCGGTATTGCCCGCTGTTTCCGGTCACCGAGGCAGCAGCCCCCGGCGCCGCGTGTCCCGGCCCGGCCGCGCACACCGGCCCATGCGCCGTCCTGCCGCTCTGGGGCGCGGTTCGTGAAGCCATCGTGTGGCTGCCCTTCTCCCGCATCGTAGCGGGCCCGGCGACGAGTGCCCGGCTCGAAGGCCTGATGATTCGTGGCGCGCTTGCCGAACGGCTCGATTCGATCGCCGAGACGCTGGACGGCGTGCGTTGCGCCTGCGCCGCAGACGACTGCGAGCTCTTCCTGCTCGATCCGGCTCGCCGGGAAGTCGTCCTCGTCGATTGCAAGGGCGAGGATCGCGACGCGTTCCTCGAACGGACGCGCATGCCGCTCGGTGCGGGTTACCCCGGAAGCGTCACGCTGCACCAGCGGCCGCTGTTCACGAACCGGTTCCAGAGCGAAGCGCTTTTCCTGCGCAGCGAGCCGAAGCGGCGTGGTCTGCGCTCGTTTCTCGGGGTTCCGCTGCAAGCCGGCGGGCATGCGCTCGGCTACCTCGGCCTGGGGTGGAGAGACGACGCGGTGCCGCCGCAGTGGGGAATCCCTGTCCTGGAGCAGATCAAACCGCTCGTGATCCGCGCGCTGCAAAGCGACCGGGCGACGATTCGATCCCTCGAACGCCTGCGCGAGCCGCGCCTTGTCGTTCGCTGCTTCGGTCCGCTGGAGATCGTCTGCGGCGGCCGCACGATTCTTCCCGAGGCGTTTCCGAGGCGCAAGGCCATCGCGCTGCTGCGTATCCTGCTGCTCGCCAAGGGCTCGCCGATACATCGCGACAGGCTCATCGAGCAGCTCTGGCCCGATGCGCCGCCGGGCCGGGGAGCGAATCGCCTGCATTCCACGCTCAACGCCCTGCGATCGACGCTCGAGGCCGGACGCCGCCAACGGGCATCCGACTACATCGTTTGCCGGAACAATCGCTATCATTTCAACACCGAAGCGCCGCACGCAGTCGATCTGTTCGATTTCCTCGATCGCCTCTCCGGCGCCCGCGCCGCGCAACGTGCCGGCGCCGAGGAGCGCGCCCTCGCCCTGTACCGCGAAGCGATGGCGCTCTACCGCGGCGACCTGTTCGCCGATGATGCCGAAGACTCCTCGATCGAGGCGCATCGCGTGAGCCTCAGACATTCGTGCGCCGAAGCGGCGCGCGAGCTGGCCGGCATCCTGACCCGACGCGGCGAGGCCGGCGAAGCGATCCGGCTGCTGCGCGCGATGCTGGACCTGGAGCCTGCCGCGTACGATCTGCACGAATCCCTGATCGTCGAGCTGGCGCGCGACGGCCAGATCGTCGAAGCGCGCCAGCAGTACGAATGCTGCCGCGCCGCGCTGCGTTGCCACCTCGACATGGAGCTGCCGGCGCGCGCGCGGGCGCTGGAGAAACTGCTCTCAAGCGCTTCCGTTCCGGCCTCGGGGAACGCCTCCCCGGACGCCGCCGAACACGCCTAGCGCGCAGGCGAGTGCGGCCGCCCCCGGTGCCGCGAGAAGCAGCATGCCCCAGTCGATCCGCATCGCGCCGGTCTTCGGATCGAACGCGAAGCAGGCGAGCGGCGCCTCGCCCTCGGCCCGGTACGACGGGATGAACCTGCCGCGCAGCGTCCACAGCAGCTCGCGCAGACGCCGCGCGCTGTCGGGCGTGCCGGTGATCGCACCGAGGACGCGCCCGTCATCCAGCGCGACGAGCAGCGCGCCGTGATCGTACTGGCCACTCGCTGCATCGTAGCGGTACCAGAAATCGAGCGCACCGGTCACGCGGGCGAGGTCCTCGCGGCTCGTGGTCGCGAACTTCCAGTCCGGATCGGCGGCCATTCCCATCGCTTCGGCCTGGGCTCGCAGCTCCGCTGCCGTATCGGTCTGGTCGAAGCTCAACGCAAGCACGCGGTAGTCGCTGCCGAGGCCGCCGACCTCGCGCGCCGAGTCGCGCAGCCATTGCAGAAAGGGGGTGCAGATGCCGGTGCAGCGCCGATAGAAGAAGGCGACCAGCAGCGGCTTGCCGTTCGCGAGCGCCGACAGCCGCGCGCTGCTGCCGTCGGCAAGCCTCAAGGGGATGTCCGGTATGCTGCGCCCGACCAGCCGGCCTTCCTGGCGTTGCGCGCTGACGCCCGGGTCGGGCGTCGCGCAAGGCGCCGCGGTTGCCAGCAGCAGGAGCAGGATCGCGAAAGCGACGCGCACGTCCAGGTTCAGGCGGCTTTGGCGAACGCGCCGAGCCAGCGCCTGCCCATCTCCCTCAGATAGGCGAGGAAGCCCACGAGGAACAGCGTCGCGAATCCCGCCGCCACCGCCGCGAATCCGGTACCCAGACGCAGCTCGGAGGGATAGAGGGCATAGCGTCGCGGAACCGAATAGGCGCCGGAAAGGTAGAACATCAGAAGGAAGCCGTAGGCGCCGGCCAGCATGGCCACCACCGCGAAGACCTGCAGGCCTGCGCGTTCGGGCAGCCCGACGGCCTGCTGGCAGCGATGGTAGAAGTAGCCGATGCACAGCAGCGCGAGGCCGCCGACCATGTAGGTGTGGAAGTGCGCCGGCACCCACAGCGTGTTGTGCAGGCGGACGTTGGCGCTGATCGTCGAGTCGATCACCGCGCCGATGCCGCCGATCGCCCATCCCATGAGCCCGAGGATGAACAGCAGCGAAGCCAGGTTCCAGCGCATGCGCGCGCGGTACAGGAGCAGCAGCGCACCGAAGATCGTGACCACCGAGGAGGGGATCGCGCTCGCGTACGAGGCGATCTGGCCGATGTACTGCACCGCCCCGGGCTGCACGAAGTCCATGTACAGGTGGTGGAAGTACGCGACCAGCACGATCAGCAGCACGGCGTTCCAGGCGATCGCGACGATGCGGTTGGTCTTCCACGGCCGGCCGGCGTAGTCCGGCAGCGCGTCGTAGACGAGCGCGACGCCCAGGTACATCGCCAGGTTGACGATCGTGTGGCCGAAGAAGAAGGTCAGGTTCTTCATCAGCAGCGCGTCGTTGCTCACGCCGGCGAACAGCTCGGCGTAGAACAGCACCAGCACGATCACGCCCGAGAGCAGCCCCGCGACGCACGCGATCAGCGACACGGTGATGATCAGCACCGCGGGAGGCACCGCCGGCTCGCTGCGGCCGGCGAGGTAATGCCAGCCCAGCGCCTGCGCGAGCGAGTACTTCTTCGCGATCGCGCGCAGCAGATCGAGCGTCCAGACGAGCCAGGTCGCGCCGAGCACCGTGAGCGAGAGCAGGAACGTGATTGCCGACCACGCCGGCCACTCCCCTTTGAACGGCAGCGGATAGAGGAAGTACCAGCCGGCGGCGAAGCGGCCGGCGAACACGCAAACGAGCAGCAGCGCCACGCCGATCACCGTGCCGACGAGCGCGAACCGCCCGATCGCGGGCGAGGGGTCGCAATAGCGCCCGAGCGCGTCAGCGGCGCAGGCCATCGAGGCCACGTACCACACTCCGACCATGCCGACACCGTGCAGCGTCATCATCGGATAGAACCACGACTGCAGCGTGCCCAGGCCGCCGCCCTGCACGGTGCGCATGAAGATGCCCAGCAGGATGAGGACCGGAAACAGCACGAAGGTGATCGCCATCCAGTGAAGCATGTTCTTGTCGACTGCGCGCATCGGCTTGCTCCCTCGTTGCTTACTTGACGGTCAGGTTGGTTTGCATCAGGTGGTGGCCTGCCGCGCAGTATTCGAGGCAGAGCACCTTGTAAGAGCCAGCTTCGGGCAGCTGCACCAGCAGCCGGTTGAAGTAGCCGGGCATCGCCTGCGTCTGCGCGACCAGCTCGTGCCGCGGACCGTAGATGCCGAAGCCGTGGGTGACGTCGAGGCCGGTCACGCGGAATTCGACCAGCGTCCCGGCCGGGATGTCGAGCTCCCTGCGGGTGGCGACCCGGCCCAGGTCGGCAACGCTGGTGACCGGTTCGTCGGAGAACACGAATTCGAACTGGCGCGCCGCGACGTAGACGATGCGGTCGGCCTTGGCGCTCGCCGCGGCGTAGGGCGCGCCGGGCAGCGTCACCGCCAGGATCGCGACCACTACGACAGTCGCCGCGACGAACAGGCCGGTGCGCAACGAGTAGGCACGCTTGACGTCGACCTCGGCCGGGTTCCTCGTGCTCAGGCCGATCCACAGGAACACCACCGCGATGACCGCGCTGATGATCAGGAAGGCGGTCAGCATCTTCGACTGTGCGGCGCCGAGCGCCTCCGGCTGCAGCGGAGCGGCCGGTGCGGCCTTCGCCTGCGATGGCGCTGCCGCGCCGGCGCTGCGCAGGAACGCGAACAGCGCTTGCGCTTCGTCTTCCTTGAGGTCCAGGCTCGGCATCACGATGCGGTTGTATTTCTCGTACAGCCGGACCGCGACCTCGTCCTTCGCCTCGATCATCTTCTCGGGTGCGCTGACGAAGCGGATGAACCATTCCTGCGACCTGCGCTCGGTGACGCCGGCGAGATCGGGGCCGACGCGATCGCCCGCGCCCACGCTGTGGCAGGCGGTGCACTTCTGCTCGAACAGGGCTTTGCCCTCGGCCGCGGGATCGGCGACCGCGGATCTTCCGGCGGCGAACGCGGCTACGAGAATGAGCAGAACCAGGACGCGACGCATCGAGTGGCCTCCCGAAGGCTTGGTGGTCGGCACATTGAACCGCATCGCTCTGACAAGTCTCTTACAGCCGCATTCACGCTCTCCCTGCGCCGGAGTTTGCAAGCGCGCCGGATCGAACCTTCATGCCCGCCTTCGCGTCGACGCCTCCGCCTCGTGCAGATACGTCGTGAAACCCTCGATCGAGGCGTTGACGCACAACGCGGTGCTGCACTATTCCAAGACGTTCTCGGACGAAGCGATGGAAGCGCTCATCGATGAGAGCGCGCGCCTCGTGACCGGATTTCTGACGGGTTGGGGCCGAAGGGCGAGCCCAGGCCGAGCGCCTTTTGTGCCAGCGCGAGGAATTGCCCTCGCTCGACGGCGGACAGTGGCGCGAGGATCTTTGCCTGCAGCGCTTCCACCACGGGCCGGCTGGCCGCCAGCAGCCGTTCGCCTTTGGCCGTGAGGCGCAGCAGGCGCGCGCGGCGATCCCGCTCGCTGACGGATCGCAGCAGGAGGCCCTTGGCCTCCAGCCGGTCGATTACGCCGCCGATCGTCGCGCGGTCGAAGCCGATGGTCGCGGCCAGGCCGGCCTGGTCGATGCCGGGCTGCCGGGAGATGGCGTCGAGCGCGGCGAACTGCACCGAGGTCAGCTCCAGACCCGCAGCCTGGGTCTGTGCCTGGAACACCTGCGTCGATTGCTGGTGCAGGCGCCGGATCAGATGTCCGGCCATCTCGATCCTGTCCATCCGTGCCTCCGGCTGTTGCCCGCTCGCCGCAACGACGTCGCGAAGGCGCGCTTGATCTTTATCGTATGTATTCATATCATATGCAATCATACCAATTGTGATCGACGAACGCCTCGCTCCCAGGAGACACCGTGCAATACCACGTCAACGGCTTCCAGCCCGGCGATCCCGATGTGCATCCGGCGGCGCCGGGCCACCGTCGCGCGGGCGACCCGTTGCCGCAGACGGTGGACGTGCTGATTGCCGGTTCCGGACCCGCAGGCCTGTGCCTGGCCGCCCAGCTGGCCCGCGTGCCGCAGATTCGCACGATGCTGGTCGAGCCCAAGCTCGTGCCGATGGTGAAGGGCCAGGCCGACGGCATCAGCGTGCGGTCGATGGAGATGTTCCAGGCCTTCGGCTTCGGCGAGAAAGTGATGCGCGAGTCGGTCTGGATCAACGAGACGACCTTCTGGGCCCCCGGCGTGGACGCGCCGCTCGACCGTGTCGCCCGCGTGCAGGACGTTCCCGACGGCATCTCCGAGATGCCGCACGTGCTCATCAACCAGGCGCGGGTGCATGACATGTTCCTGGACATCATGCGTCGCTCGCCGACCCGGCTCGAGCCCGACTACGGCCTGAAGGTGGCGGACCTCGCGATCGATCCCGCCGCCGCGCAGTATCCCGTCACCGTCACGCTGGAGCACACCGCTCCCGGCCGCGAAGGCCAGACCGCCCGGGTGCGCGCCAACTACGTGATCGGCTGCGACGGCGCGCGCTCCAGTGTGCGCAGCGCCATCGGCGGCAAGCTGCACGGCGATGCGGCGCACCAGGCCTGGGGCGTGATGGACATGCTGGCCGTCACCGACTTCCCCGACTGGCGCATGAAGTCCTTCGTGCGCTCGCAGGACGAGGGCATCCTGATGGTGCTGCCGCGCGAAGGCGGACACCTGGTGCGCCTTTACGTCGAGCTCGATCGCCTGGACGAGCATGAGCGTGTCGTCGATCGCGGCATGGGCGCCCAGGACATCATCGCCAAGGCCCAGCGCATCTTCCGGCCGTTCGAGCTCGACGTGAAGGAGGTGGTGTGGTGGTCGATCTACGAGATCGGCCATCGCCTGACCGACAAGTTCGACGACGTGCCCGACAGCGAGGTGGCCATCCGCGCGCCGCGCGTGATGCTGGCCGGCGACGCGTGCCACACGCACAGCCCCAAAGCCGGGCAGGGCATGAACGTGTCGATGGGCGACACCTTCAACCTGGGCTGGAAGCTGATCTCGGTGCTCACCGGCCGCGCCGACGCATCGCTGCTGCACAGCTACTCCGGTGAGCGCCGCGCTGCCGCCAAAGGCCTGGTGGAGTTCGACCACAAGTGGGCGCGCGTGGTGGGCGCCCGCGCCGAGGACGATGCCACGGGCGGCCTGCCGCGCGTGGCGCGCGAGTTCGTCAATAACCTGCCTTTCACCTGCGGCCTGACCATCCAGTACGAGCGCAGTGCGCTGACCGGCGCGGCCACGCACCAGGCGCTGGCCACGGGCTTCGACATCGGCAAGCGTTTCCATTCCGCGCCCGTCGTTCGCCTGGCCGACGCCAGGCCCACGCACCTGGGCCACTGCATCGAGGCCGACGCGCGCTGGCGCCTGTTCCTCTTCGCCCCTGCCGACGACGCGGGCGGCCCCGGCGGCGCCGTCGCGACGCTATGCGACTGGCTCGAGCACGATCGGACCTCGCCGCTGCGCCGCCATGCCGCGCCGGGCGAAGACGTGGATGCCGTGATCGACACCCGCGCCGTGTTCCAGCAAGGTCTGCATGACCTCGACTACGCCGCCATGCCGACGCTGCTGCGCCCGCACGTGGGTCGCTACGGGCTGTGCGACTACGAGAAGGTTTTCTGCGTCGACTTCAAGCGCGGCGAGGACATCTTCGCGATGCGCGGCATCGACCGCGCCTCGGGCTGCATGGTCGTCGTGCGGCCGGACCAGTACGTGGGCCACATCCTCCCGCTGTCGGCGCGCGACGAACTGGCGGCGTACTTCGCGGGCGTGCTGCGCGTGCGCGACTGAGTTACGCAAATCGCCTATGCCGCGGCACGATCCCTGGTGGCGGCGCCCTCGAGGAACGCGCGTTCCACCAGCGCCGGCAAGCCGGCCCGGGCGATCCGGCCGCGGCGTTCGGCTTCGACCAGCCCGAGCAGGATGGAGACCCAGATCTCGGTCAGGGCGGGTGCAGGAACATCGATCCTGAACACGCCCTCCTGCTGCCCGCGCAGGAAGAACGCATCCAGCGCAGCCTCCCAGTCGATATGGGGACACGCTTCCAGGGCCGAGTCCGGTTTCCAGTAGTAGATCAGGAACGCGGTCAGTTCCCGGTGTTCCACGTTGTTGGCGGTCAGGCGCTTGAGCGCCTCCAGCGGTGGGCCGGCGTCCAGCCCTGCGGCCTGGATGGCTTCGCCGATGAGCCGGGTGGCATGTGCCACCAGACGTTCGACCAACTGCTCGCGGGTCCGGCAGAAACGGTAAAGGGTGGCCTTGCTGACCCCGACCGCCCGGGCCAGTTCCTGCAGGTTGGCCCGCGGCTGATCGACCAGTGCCAGCGCCAGGGATGCCAGTAGTCGGTTGTCTTCTGTCTGGGCGGCAATGGCCATTGCTTTGGAATCCGGATGATCCTGGTAGCGTCAAATTGAATCATATTTGATTCAATTCTGCACGCATCGCCGAAAGACCCCCGTGAACGAGGCGAATCGTCGAGCTGTCTCTCACCGAGAGTAGATCACTATGGATCTATGTGAATCTATATTGACTCATTAAGATCCATGGCGCATCATGCGTGCCTGCTCGAGCCGACCCTTGGCTCAGGAACCTCGAAACGAAGGAGAAGGCCATGCTCATCGGCGTCACCGGCGCCACCGGACCATTGCGCGCCTGAGAGACAGGACCATGAACGACCATCCGCGAAGCGCGTCGCAGGAAGCCCTCCCGCCGCCGAAGCCCTGGCGCGCGATCGCCCTTGCCGTCATCCTCCTGGCGGTCGTCGTCGCAGGCCTGTGGTTCTGGCGCGCCAGCCGCGGAGGCGGGCCCGGCTACACCCCGCCAGGGGCCATCGATGTCGTGGCCGCCACCGTGAAGGCCGAGCCGGCGCCGGCCAGCGTCGAGGCGTTGGGCGAGTTGCGCGCGGTACGCCAGGTGACCCTGGCAAGCGAAGTCGCCGGCCGTATCACGGCGATCTCTTTCGAGCCCGGCCAGCGCGTGAAGACGGGAACGGTGCTGGTCCAGCTCGACGACTCGACGGAGCAGGCCGACCTGGCAGCCGCCCGGGCCGGTGCCGCCTTCGCGGAGCAGCAATGGAAGCGCGCCGGCGAGCTGGCGTCGACCGGCGCAACGTCCAGGGAAGTGCTGCAACAGCGTCAATCCGAGCGCGACCGGACGGCCGCGCAGGTCCGGCAACTGGAAGCGCGTCTGCGCAAGATGCGCGTGCGCGCGCCGTTCGCCGGGGAGCTCGGCCTGCGGCAGGTGGACCTGGGCCAGTACCTCAATCCCGGCGACAAGGCGGTCACGCTGACCGACCTCGATACGTTGCACGTGAATTTCGACGTGCCGCAGCAGGAGCTCGCGCGGCTTCGGGTCGGCCAGCGGGTCGAGGTCAGGAGCGACACGCCCGGCGCGGCGCCGCTGGAGGCGAAGGTCACCGCGATCGAGCCGCAGGTGGGCCGCGACACGCGCAACGCGACAGTCCAGGCGCTGCTGGCCAATCCGAAGCGGACGCTTCGCCCCGGCATGTACGTCACGGTCGCCGTGGCCCTGCCCGACGAGCCCGACGCGCTGCTGGTGCCGGCGACCGCGATCATCACCTCCGCCTCGGGCGATACCGCGGCCGTCGTGCGCGAGTTGTCCGCGCAGCAGGCGGGCAAGGCGGAGATCGTGCCGATCGTGGCCGGCCGGCGCATCGGCGACCGCGTGGTCGTCGCGCATGGCCTGAAGGCGGGCGACGTCGTCGTCACCGAAGGGCAGTTGCGCCTCCAGCCGGGCGCGGCCGTTCGCATCGTCGAGAAGCCCGCGCCGGGCTCGGCGCCGGCCGCCGACGCCGCATCGCCCGCCGGGAGGTGAGCCGTGAAGTTCACCGATCTGTTCATCGGGCGCCCGATCCTGTCGGTGACGCTGAGCCTGCTGATCCTGCTCACCGGCATCGCCTCGCTGTTCGCGCTGCCGACGCGCGAGTACCCGAAGATGGAGAGCGCGACCATCGTCGTGACGACCAGCTACCCCGGCGCGACGCAGGACGTGATGCAGGGCTTCGTGACCACGCCCATCGCGCAGGCCATCGCCGGCGCGAACGGCATCGAGTACATCGTGTCCACGTCCACGCTCGGCCGCAGCGAGATCAAGGCCAAGCTGGTGCTCAACGCCGATGCCGACCGCGCCATGACCGAGGTGCTGTCCAGGGTGCAGCAGGTGAAGTACCGCCTGCCGCAAGGAGCCGCCGACCCGGTGATCGACAAGATCACCGACGGCGTGTCGGCGGTGATGTACCTGGCCTTCGTCGGCGATCGGCAGAGCATTCCCGAGATCACCGACTTCATCACCCGCGTCGCGCAGCCGCTGATCACCTCGGTGCCCGGCGTGGCCTCCACCGAGATCGGCGGCGGCCAGACCATCGCGATGCGGCTGTGGGTCGATCCGATCAAGCTCGCCGCGCGCGGCCTGACCGCCGGCGACCTCGCCGACGCGCTGCGCGCCAACAACGTGCAGGCCGCGCCCGGCACGCTCAAGGGCAGCGACACGCTGGTGCCGATCACCGCGGCCACCGACCTGCGCAGCGTGCAGGCCTTCCGCGACATGGTGCTCAAGCGCGCCGACAACAGCGTCGTGCGCCTGGGCGACGTGGCGACGGTGGAACTGGGCGGGCAGAACTACGACAGCAGCTTCCTCAGCGACGGCGTGCGCGCCGTGTCGCTGGCGGTCTCGCCGACGCCGGACGGCAATCCGCTGACCATCGTCGCCGGGGTCGAGGCGCTGCTCCCGGACCTGCAGCGCGCCGCGCCGCCGGGCCTGAAGGTGACCAACAAGTTCGATACGGCGGGCTACGTGAACGCCTCGATCGAGGAAGTCCTGCGCACGCTGGCCGAAGCCGTCGTCATCGTGGTGCTGGTGATCTTCCTGTTCCTCGGCTCGCTGCGCGCGGTGGTGATCCCGATCGTCACCATTCCGCTGTCGCTGGTGGGCACGGCGGCGCTGATGCTCGCCTTCGGCTTCTCGCTGAACCTGCTCACGCTGCTGGCGATGGTGCTGGCGATCGGGCTGGTGGTGGACGATGCGATCGTGGTCGTCGAGAACATCCATCGCCACATCGAGGAAGGACTGTCGCCGCCGCGCGCCGCGCTGATGGGCGCACGCGAGATCGTCGGGCCGGTGATCGGCATGACGATCACCCTGGCGGCGGTCTATGCGCCCATCGGCCTGATGGGCGGCCTGACCGGCGCGCTGTTCAAGGAGTTCGCCTTCACGCTGGCCGGCTCGGTGATCGTCTCCGGCGTCATCGCGCTGACCCTGTCGCCGATGATGAGCAGCTTCCTGCTCAGCGATCGCCTGTCCGAGGGACGCCTGGCCCAGCGCATCGAGCACGCGATGGAGGCGCTGGCGGACCGCTACCGCCGGCTGCTGGGCCGCACCCTGCATGCCCGGGCAGCGGTGCTGCTGGTCTGCGCCACGGTGCTGGCGGGCATCGTCGTGCTGTTCCTGGGCACCAAGCGCGAGCTCGCTCCCGGCGAGGACCAGGGCTACGTCTTCATCCAGACCAAGGGGCCTCAATACGCCAACCTCGGCTACACCGAGCGCTTCGCGCACGAGGTGGAAGGGTTCTTCCGCGCGCTGCCCGACTACGCAGGCAGCTTCATGGTGAACGGCGCCGGCAGCCAGAACAACGGCTTCGGCGGCGTGGTGCTCGAGCCATGGGCGCAGCGCCGGCAGAGCTCCAACCAGGTCGAGGCCACGCTCAACGGGCGCGCGGCGAACCTCACCGGCGTCTTTCTCACCGCGTTCCAGCCGGCGCCGCTGCCGGCCGGCAGCGGCGGCTTGCCGGTGCAGATGGTGCTGCGCGCGCCCAGCGATTTTTCGAGCCTGTACCGGACCATGGAGGGCATCAAGGGTGCGGCCTGGGCCAGCGGCCTGTTCGCCTTCGTCGACAGCGACCTGGCCTTCGACAGCCCCCAGGCGCGGTTGACGGTCGATGCCGCGAAGGCCGGCGAGATGGGGGTCACGATGACCGCCGTGGCCGACACGCTGGCGACGCTGGTCGGCGAGAACTACATCAGCCGCTTCAACTGGTACGACCGCTCCTACGACGTGATCGCCCAGGTGCCGCAGGCCAATCGCCGCGCGCCAGGCGACTTGGCCGGCTACTACGTACGCGCCCAGTCCGGCAAGCTGGTGCCCCTGGCCACCGTGGTCAAGGTCGACATGCGCCCCGAGGCCAACCGGCTGCCGCAGTTCAACCAGATGAACGCGGTCACGCTCTCGGGCGTGCTGCTGCCCGGCGTGACGATGGGGCAGGGGGTGGATTTCCTGCAAGGCCGGCCGCTGCCGGCCGGCGCGCAGATCGACTGGCTCTCCGACAGCCGCCAGTTCGTCAAGGAGGGCAACCGGTTGACCGTCTCCTTCGGCTTCGCGCTGGTCGTCATCTTCCTGGTGCTGGCGGCGCAGTTCGAGAGCCTGCGCGACCCGCTGGTGATCCTGGTGACGGTGCCGCTGGCGATCTGCGGGGCGCTGGTGCCGCTGTGGCTCGGCTACACGACGCTCAACATCTACACCCAGATCGGGCTGGTGACGCTGATCGGGCTGATCTCCAAGCACGGCATCCTGATGGTCTCGTTCGCCAACGACATCCAGAAGCACGAGGGCGTGGGGCCGTTCGAGGCGATCCACCAGGCGGCGGTGGTGCGCATGCGGCCAGTGCTGATGACCACGGCCGCGATGGTGACGGGCCTCGTCCCGCTGCTGTTCGCCGGCGGCGCCGGCGCGGCCAGCCGCTTCGCCATCGGCATCGTCGTGGTCACCGGCATGCTGATCGGCACGCTGTTCACGCTATTCGTGCTGCCGACGATCTACAGCCTGCTCGCCCGCGACCACCGCGCGCATGCCGCGTCGGCGCGGACGCGGGAACTCGCCGGGGACGAGCTGCGCCATGCGTGATCGTCGCTTCCCGCCTTTGCCGGCCCTACTGCCGGCCCTGCTGCCTGCGCTGCTGCTGGGCGCCTGCGCCACCGGTCCCGACTACGTCGCTCCGCATCCTCCCGAACGGGCGGCCGCGCCGTTCACGAGCACCGGCACGGCCGCCAGCGACGCGCCGCTGCCCGACGACTGGTGGCGGCTGTACCGGGACCCGGTGCTGGATCGACTCGTGCAGCGCGCGTTCGCGGCCAATACCGATCTGCGCGTGGCGGCGGCCAACCTGGAGCGCGAGCGCGCCGTGCTGTCGGAGGCGGGCGTCGCGCGCTTTCCCTCGACGCAGGTATCGGCCGGCCGCACCTACGGGGACAGCACGTCCTCGTCCGGGCAAGGCGGCGCGCTGCCCGATCGGCAATGGACGACCACGGGCGGGCTCACTGTCTCTTGGGAGGTCGACCTGACCGGCCGCGTGCGGCGCACGGTCGAAGCCGCGCGCGCGGACGTCGAGGCGGTCGAGGCGGCCCGCGACGCCGTGCGCGTCACGGTCGCCGCCGAAACCGCGCGCAACTACGTCGCGGCCTGCTCGCTGACCGAATCCGTGGCAGCCGCGCGCGAGTCCATCGCCATCGCGCGGGAAACCCTGGATCTGACCGGACAGCAGGAGCGCGTCGGCGCGGCATCGCGTTTCGACGTCGAACGCGCTGCCGTCACGCTGGCCGGCACCGAGGCCGCGCTGCCTTCGTTGCAGGCCCGCCGGCAGAACGCGCTGTTCGCACTGGCGGCGCTGCTGGGCGCCATGCCTGCGGACGTGCCCGCCGATGCCGCAGCCTGCGCGAAGGCGCCTGCGCTCGCGGCGGCCATCCCGGCGGGCGAGGGTGCCGAACTGCTGCGGCGGCGCCCGGACCTGCGCCAGGCCGAGCGCCGGCTCGCAGCCGACACGGCGCGCATCGGCGTGACGACCGCCGATCTGTATCCGCGCATCTCCCTGGGCGGATCGACCGACTACTTGCGCACCGGCGGCTCGGGCGGCGACTGGACCTTCGGCATCGGCCCCGTGCTGTCCTGGAGCTTCCCCAACGTCGGCGTGGCGCGCGCGAGGGTGAAGCAATCCGAAGCGCAGGTCCAGGCATCGCTGGCGAGCTTCGACGGCAGCATCCTGAACGCATTGCGCGAGGTCGAGCAGGCGTTGACGACGCTGAACGCAGAGCAGCGGCGCCGCGTCTCGCTCGAGCAGGCCGACCGGAGCGCGCGCATCGCCTACGACCTGGCCGATGCCCGCTATCGCGCCGGCAGCATTTCCCAGCTCGAACGGCTGGTAGCCAGCCAGGATCGCGTCGCCGCCCAATCGGCGCTGGCCGAGTCCGAAGTGTCGTTGAACGCGGCGCGCGTGGACGTGTTCAAGGCGCTGGGCGGCGGCTGGCAGGCGGGCGCACCCGATCGGTGAGCGGGGAGCGGTATCAGAACAGCCGCTGCTGCCGCTTTTCCATGCGCTGCTCGCGGGCGGGCAGCGCCTGCTGCCGCAGCAGCCCGGGCGCGATGTCGCCGAGGAAAGGCGAGGGCGGCAGCCTCCGGCGCTCGCCGCGCCAGTGGCGCTCGGCGGCGCGGCTGAGGACGAGCCGGTCCTTGGCGCGCGTCATGGCGACGTAGAGCAGGCGGCGCTCCTCCGGGTCGGGGCCGCTTTCGTCCGCGCCGCCCCACGAGAACGGCACGAGGCCGTCTTCGAGGCCGACCACGAAGACCACCGCGAACTCCAGTCCCTTGGCGGCGTGCATGGTGAGCAGTGATACCCGGTCGGCGCGGGCGTCCCAGAAGTCCGCTTCGGTGGAAAGCGCGACCTGTTCGCGCAGCCGCTCCTCGTCTCCCGTCGCGGCGAGCGCGATGAGCCAGCGCCTGGCCTCGTCCAGCGCCGCCACGTCGGGTGCGTTCTCTTCCTGCCGCAACTGCCCGGCCGCCGCGACGATGCGCGCAGGCAGGTCGCGGTCGCGCAGGTCCGCACCCTGTTTCGCGAGGGCCGCCAGCAGTGCGCATACTGCGGCCTGGCCGGCGATGGGCGCGGGAGAGCTCTTCCCGAACGGAATGCCGGCCCGGTCGAGTGCTTCACGCAGCACGGCCGACTGCGCATCGGTGCGATAGAGCACCGCGAAATCGGCGAAGCCGAGCGGCCGATCGCCGCCTTCGGTGGGTTGCGCCTTGTTGGCCGCCAGGAGGTCGTGTCCGCCCAGCAGGCCCTCGATCGTGTCGGCGACGAATTCCGCCTCCGCCCATTCCGTCGATGCCGTGTGGAGGGTGATCGGGGCCTGCATCGGCCGCGTGATGTCATCGGGCGTTCCGCTGCCGATGACCTGGGCAGCGGCGGTGACGATGGTGCCGGTGGAGCGGTAATTGCGCCCGAGCCGCACCGTGCGGGCCGAGGGGAAGTCGCGCCCGAAATGCGAGAAGCATGCGGCATTCGCGCCGCGGAAGCCGTAGATCGCCTGGTTCGGATCGCCGATCACGCAGAGATTGCCGTCGGGCGCCACGAGCCATCGCAGCAGCCGGTACTGCTGGTTGTCCACGTCCTGGAATTCGTCCACGCAGACATGGCGGAAACGCCCGCGCCACCGCGCGGCGATTTCCTCGTTCGACTGCAGGATCTCGACCGGCAGGTAGACGAGATCATCGAAGTCGACCCAGTTGCGTTCCATCCCCAGCCGGCGGCAGGCGGCGAGGGCAGCGGCGGTTTCCTCGTCTTCGGGCTGTTCGCCCGTGCGCTTGAGCATCGAGAGGGTCTTCAGGAGCCGCGCGGCCTTGCTTTCGGTGAGGCCCTGGTCGACGGCGAGTGCGGCAGCGCGCTCGCGCTCGTCGGCGACGCGGAAGTCCGGCTTCAGGCCGATCGCCGCGCCGTCGGCGCGCAGGAGCGCCAGCCCCAGGGAATGGAAGGTGTGAACCGCGTAATCTTCGGCGCCGCTCGGGATGAGCGCGGACAGCCGTCCCCGCAATTCCTCTGCCGCGCGGCGCGTGAAGGTGATGGCGAGGCAGGAGGCCGCGGGCACGCCGCGCTCCAGCACCAGATGGGCGATGCGATGCGTGATCATGCGCGTCTTGCCGGAGCCGGGGCCGGCCACCACGACCAGCGGACCGTCCACCGCTTCCGCGGCGCTGGCCTGGTCCGCGTCGAGCGCGGCGAGGACGCCGCTGCGACCGGAGGAGATGCCGGCCACAGGCGGCAGAGCGGGCGGCTCCTGCGTTTCGGCTGCCGCCGGCGCAGATTTGACCTTGGTGCGAGTGCGCCGCCGTATGGGCGCGTCGAACAGCAGCCCGCCCCGGGCCATGCGATCGAGCTCGCCTTCCTCGAACAGGCGGATCACACCGTACTGGCCGTCATAGCCCGCCTGCCGGATCACGGTGCCGGCGCGCAGGCGGTTCACCGCCTCGCCGAGCAAGGGGTCGACCCGCCGGATGTCCTCGACGGGCGCGTCTTCCAGCACGGTGAAATCCGAACCCAGCGCGGCGGTGGTGCGGTCATAGGCTCGCGCCACGCCCTGCGAGGCGACGCCGCCGCCGACGATCTCGGCCAGGATTTCGGGCAGCGGCACCAGGCTCGTCACCGCGCCGGCGGTCGGCGGCGGCACCAGGTCGGTCTCCTTGCGGTCGGCCAGCTTCTCCACGCGATGCGCGACGCCCACGGTGACGCGGTTGCCGCAGACCGGGCAGCGTCCGTCGCGGGCAATGGTCTCGGCCGGATCCAGGCACACGCCGCAGGCGCGGTGTCCGTCCAGGTGGTATTTCCCTTCCTCGGGAAAGAACTCCACCGTGCCCACGTAGCCCTCGCCGGTTTCCAGCGCGCGACGGATGGCGAAGAAATCGGCTTCGCAGGAAAAGCGCGTCGCCTCCCGGCCGAGCTTGCCGGGCGAGTGCGCATCGGAATTGGAGACCAGGCGATAGCGATCGAGAGAGGAGATCCGCCAGTTCATCGCCGGATCGGAGGACAGGCCGGTCTCGACCGCGAAGACGTGGCTGCACAGGTCGCCGTAGCACTCGTGTATGGAATCGAAGCCGGACTGCGAGCCGAGCGCCGAGAACCACGGTGTCCAGATGTGCGCGGGAACGAGATAGGAATCCGGCCCGGACTGCAGGGCCACTTCCAGCAGATCGCGCGAGTCCAGGCCCAGGATGGGACGCCCGTCCGAGGCGATGTTGCCGATGCGGGCGAGGCTGGCTGCGAGCCGGTCGGCCGCGCCGAAATCGGGGACGTAGATCAGGTGATGGACCTTGCGGGTGCGCTCGCCCTTCTTGTAGATGGTCGAGATCTCCGTGGACAGCATGAAGCGCACCGGCGTGCGGCAGGCGGGCGGCAGGGTCTTCCAGACCTCGGCCTCGAGCTCGGGCCTCAAGGCGAACAGCCCGTTGCCCGCGGGCTGCAGCTTGTCCTTCATCTCGGCGAGCCAGGCCGGATGCACGCAGTCCCCGGTGCCGACCACCGCGATGCCCTTGCGCGCCGCCCACCAGGCGAGATGCTCGAGGTCGAGGTCGCGGCTGGTGGCCCGCGAGTATTTGGAGTGGACGTGCAGATCGGCGTGGAATTCCATCTGGAGGAGTCGGCTCGATCGAGGGTTCTTCACCGGCGAAGCATCGCACAAGCCGGATGCGCCCTCAGCGTTCCTGCTCATGACGCCGCACTGCTCGTGCCCTGCGTGCTCGAGCTGCCGGCCGGCCGCGTGTCGATGTTCACCACGCTGACCACCTTCGGAACGCCGCGCGACATCACGCTCGAGGAGCTGTGCGTGGAGCTCTTCTATCCCTCCGACGCCGGCAGCGCGGCGCTGCTGCGGGCAATGGGCGCCTGATCACGCCGCTCACCGCCGCATGCACCTTGCACGACTGGTCTGGGTTCAATAAAATGAGAATCATTCTTGTCTAACTCTCGAGCTCGCACCGCGCTCGACCATTGAAGGAGAGGGCGCCGTGCCGACCGCCGAGCTTGCGCTGCAACGGGAAGTCCGCGGCGCCGCAGCATGAACGGGTCCGCCGTCGTCGTGGGCCTGGCCTGTGCGCTGGCGGGCTGCTCCTGCCTCTATCTCGCTTCGCCCCACCAGCTCTGGCGCGCCGTGCCCTGGCCGGCCCGGCCTGCGCGCGCGGCGGGCGCCCTGCTGCTGGCGGCGAGTCTGGCCGCCTTCCTGCAGGCGATGCAGGCGGCGCCCGCGGTATTCACCTTCGTCGCCTGCCTGATGCTGCTGCTCGTGGTGCTGCCCTACCTGGGGGCGCTGGTTTCCCTGCGGCGCGGTTCCGCGCGACGCGGCCACTGACATGACGCGCGCCGGACCCATGACGAACGCCAGGCCTGCTCCCATCCGCCGCGACTGGCTCGCCAAGACGCTGGCCGGCACGCTGCTGGGCTTCACGCTCGCCCTGGGATGCAGCGGCCTGTTCGTGCTGCTCAATCCGGACATGGCCACGCCCGTCAAGGCACAGCTGGCCATGTGGATGGTCGCGCCGATCTGGCTGGGCACGCTCGGCGGCGTGTTCCTTTTCGGCAGCGGCCGGCGCGCATGGCTGTGGCTGGGCGGCGCCAACCTGCTGATCTTCGGCGTGCTGGCTGCGGCACGCATGCATTGACCGCGGGCCGACGTCCCATGCGAGCCGACATCGTTCGCGTCTACAAGTCGGTCCACACCTGGACCGGCATCCTGTGCGGCATGGCGCTGTTCATCGCCTTCTATGCCGGGGCCCTGAGCGTGTTCAAGGAGCCGCTGTCGCGCTGGGTCACGCCGCCCGCGGCGGAAGCGGGCGCGCCCCTGCCGGATGCCGCAAGGCTGATCTCCGGCGTGCTGCGCACGCATCCCGAGGCGGCCAGGGAATTCCGGCTCCACCTCGGGGAGGCCGGGCAGGTGCTCGCCCGCATGAGCTGGAAGGTACGGGAGGAGGGCGCCGACGACCACGACCAGCTGTCGGCGCGCCACTACGTCGCCGCCCCGGATGCGGAGGGCAGGGTGCGCGTGGAGCAGGCGCGCCCGTCGCAGCTGGCGGAGTTCATCGACGTGCTGCACCGGGTCGTCGGGCTGCCGGTGGACAACGACCCCAGTCGCTGGTTCATGGGGCTCGTCGCCATCCTGTACACGGTCGCCCTGGTGTCGGGGGTGATCGTGCTGCTGCCCTCGCTGGTGAAGGACCTCTTCGCCCTGCGAACGGGAAGGAACCTCAAGCGCATGTGGCTGGACGCCCACAACGTGGTCGGCATCCTCAGCCTGCCGTTCCACCTGGTCATGGCGCTGACGGCGGTGGTGTTCGCCTTTCACGACGGCATCTACTTCCTGCAGGACAGGATGATCCACGAGGGCCGGCTGGCCAGCACCTTCCAGGGAGGGCGGGGCGCGGCGGGGCCGGCCGCTTCCCGCGATCCGGAGGCGATGCTGCCGCCAGCCGAGCTGGTGGCCCGCGTGCGGGCACTCTCGTCCGGTTTCGAGCCGACCATGTTGCAGTACCTGCACGCCACGGGGCCGCGTGCCGTCGTGCGGGTGTGGGGCCGCGATCCGGCGGCACTGTCTCCCCGCGCCCTCGGTGGCTTCGCCGCGGTCGATCCCTACAGCGGCCGGGTGGTCGCCAGCGATTACCTGCCCGGACGCCAGGGCCTGCCGTACGCCACCGTCAGCAGCTTCTTCGCCCTGCACATGGCCAGCTACGGCGGCGCGCCGCTGCAATGGACCTATTTCCTGCTCGGCCTGGCGGGCGCCTGGCTGTTCTACGGCGGCAACCTGCTGTGGATCGAGAGCCGCCGGCGCAGGGCCTCCCGCGACGGCGGCGCGCCCCCGGTCCAGAGCCTGGACACCCGCCTGATGGCGTCCGCCACCGTCGGCGTATGCCTGGGATGCATCTGCGGCATCTCGTTGACCATCGTGGCGGGCAAATGGCTGCATGGCCACGTGGACGACCTCAACGCCTGGCACCGCTACGTCTACTACGCCGCGCTCCTCTCCGGCGTCGCCTGGGCGTTCCTGCGCGGCGGCGCCCGGGCCGCGGTCCATCTACTCTGGCTGGCGACGGCGTTCACGCTCGCCATTCCGCTCACCAGCCTGCTGGCCTGGCTCGTCCCCTCGCTGGGCCTGTGGGCGCATGTGGACGCCGCGGCGCTGGGCGTGGACCTGACGGCCTTGGCCGGCGCGCTCTGCTTCGCCTGGCTGGCCCGGGCCACGTCGCGCCGCGTTGGGCTCGGCCCGTCGGACAGCGTGTGGTCGGCGCACCGGGAAGCCGTGAGCGGACGGCTCGGCGAGAGGCACGGCGCGCCGCCGCGCTATGCCGCCACCGACTCGGGCGACACTGCGGGCGCCGAGCTGCGGATCAGGTAGTCGAAGGCCGAGAGGCTGGCCTTCGCGCCGTCGCCCATTGCGACGATGATCTGCTTGTACGGCGACGTGGTGGCGTCGCCCGCCGCGAAGATGCCGGGCAGCGAGGTCTGGCCGCGCGCGTCGACCTCGATCTCGCCGCGCGGCGACAGCGCGAGCGTGCCGGCGAGCCAGTCGGTGTTCGGCAGCAGGCCGATCTGCACGAACACGCCTTCCAGCTCGATGCGCCCGGTCGCGCCGCTGTTGCGATCCTCGTAGACCAGGCCGTTCACCTTCTGGCCGTCGCCGATGACCTCGGTGGTCTTCGCGCTGGTGATCACCTCGACGTTGGGCAGGCTGCGCAGCTTGGCCTGCAGCACCGCGTCGGCGCGCAGCCGGGCGTCGAACTCGATCAACGTGACGTGCGCCACGATGCCGGCCAGGTCGATCGCCGCTTCCACGCCCGAGTTGCCGCCGCCGATCACCGCCACCCGCTTGCCCTTGAACAGCGGGCCGTCGCAGTGCGGGCAGTAGGCCACGCCGCGGCCGCGGTACTCGCGCTCGCCCGGCACGTTCATCTCGCGCCAGCGCGCGCCGGTGGCGAGCACCACCGAGCGGGCCTTCAGCGTCGCGCCGCTGGCCAGCCGCACGCGGGCGTAGCCCTCGGCGTCGGCGGGCTCGAGCGCCTCGGCGCGCTGCAGGTTGACGAGGTCGACCTCGTACTCCCTCACGTGCGCCTCGAGCGCGCGGGCGAGCTTGGGGCCCTCGGTGTGCGGCACCGAGATCAGGTTCTCGATGGCGAGCGTGTCCAGCACCTGGCCGCCGAAGCGTTCGGCGACGATGCCGGTGCGGATGCCCTTGCGGGCCGCGTAGACCGCCGCCGCCGCGCCGGCCGGGCCGCCGCCGACGATCAGCATGTCGTAGGGTTCGCGGGCCTCCAGCCTGTCCGCTTCGCGCGCGGCCGCGCCGGTGTCGACCTTGGCGAGGATCTCCTCGAGCGTCATGCGGCCCTGCCCGAGCGGCTCGCCGTTCAGGAAGATCGCCGGCACCGCCATGATCGAGCGCGCCTGGACCTCGTCCTGGAACAGTGCGCCGTCGATGGTCGTGCTGGTCACGCCGGGGTTGAGCGCCGCCATCAGGTTCAGTGCCTGCACGACGTCCGGGCAGTTGTGGCACGACAGCGACATGAAGGTCTCGAAGCGCAGGCCGCCCGGCAGCGCGCGCACCTGCTCGACGAGCGCCGCCTCGACCTTGGGCGGATAGCCGCCCACCTGCAGCAGCGCCAGCACCAGCGAAGTGAACTCGTGACCCATGGGCAGGCCGGCGAAGCGCACGCGTGCCGCCTCGCCCGGGCGTCCGATCGTGAACGAGGGACGCCGCTCGTCGCTGCCGTCGTCGCGCAGGCTCACCAGCGGCGAGCTCCCGACGATGTCGCGCAGCAGCGCGCGCATCTCCGCCGATTTCGGGCCGTCGTCGAGCGTGGCGACGAGTTCGATCGGCTGCTGGAGCTTCTCCAGGTAGCCCTTCAACTGGGCCTTGATGGCGGCCTCGAGCATGGTTCGTTCTCCCTGTTGTGCGAGCGGATGTGGCGTGCGGGACCGCCCCGCGCCCCGAAGGGCGCGGGTGCGATCACCTTCCCGGTCCGGCCTGGGCCGGGACTGCGGCTCAGATCTTGCCGACCAGGTCGAGCGACGGGGCCAGCGTCTCGGCGCCCGGCGTCCACTTGGCGGGGCACACCTCGCCCGGATGCGCGGCCACGTATTGCGCGGCCTGCACCTTGCGCAGCAGCTCCTTGGCGTCGCGGCCGATGCCGTTGTCGTGGATCTCGCACAGCTTGATCACGCCTTCGGGGTTGACCAGGAAGGTGCCGCGCAGCGCCAGGCCTTCCTCTTCGATCATCACCTCGAAGTTGCGGGTGATCGCGCCGGTCGGGTCGCCGATCATCGGATAGCGGATCGCCTTGATCGTGTCCGACGTGTCGTGCCAGGCCTTGTGGGTGAAGTGCGTGTCGGTCGAGACGCTGTAGATCTCCACGCCCAGCGACTTGAAAGTGTCGTAGTTGTCGGCCAGGTCGCCCAGCTCGGTCGGGCAAACGAAGGTGAAGTCGGCCGGGTAGAAGAAGACCACCGACCACTTGCCTTTCAGCGTCTCGTCGGTGACTGGGACGAACTTGCCGTTGTGGTAGGCGGTTGCGCTGAACGGCTTGACCGGGGTATTGATCAGGGACATGCGTTTCTCCTTGCGTGTCGTGGGTTGGATTGATGCGATGCACAAAGATTAACGTTGGCGATCGCAGATGTACAGTCGATTGTTTTTATAAATAGAATAGGAAGAGGCTATCGGCGACAGGGAGGCTGTACGGATCATCCTGCATTCTATAGAATGAGAATGGTTCGTATCTATAGAACGAGTGCTGCCCGGCCCCCGGGCGACCAGGGGTGCCATGCCAGCCGCTCAGCTTGCGCTTCCACGAGATGCCTTGCGGCAGCAAGTGCAGCTGCTCTATCGCCACCATCACGGCTGGCTGCATGGCTGGCTGCGCAGGAAGCTGGGCTGTACGCAGAATGCGGCCGACCTGGCGCACGACACCTTCATGCGCCTGCTCGCCCGCGAAGAGCCGGTGGCGATCGAGGAACCGCGCGCCTTCCTCACCACCGTGGCGCAGCGCGTGCTGTCGAACCACCGGCGACGCGAGCGCATCGAGCGGGCCTACCTGGAGGTGCTGGCCCAGGTGCCGGAAGCGCTGGCCCCGTCGCTCGAGGAGCGCGCCATCCTGCTCGAGACGCTGGTCGAGATCGACCGGCTGCTGGGCGGGCTGCCGCCGCTGGTCAAGCGAGCCTTCCTGCATGCGCAGCTCGACGGCATGACCCATGCAGGGATCGCCGCCGAGCTCGGCATCTCCGTCACCACGGTCAAGCGCTACCTGGTGCGCGCGGGCACGCAGTGCTATTTCGCGCTGGCGGCCGACTGAGACGGCGGTCCGGATGAACCTGGACGCGGGCCCCGGCACGGGCGGCGAGGCGCTCGACCCGTCCGCTCCCGTGCGCGGCCTCGGCCGCGAGGACGACGACATCGGCCGCCCGCCCGCCGTCTCGCCCCGGGTCGCCGGGCGGGCGGTGCAATGGCTGCTGCGGCTGCAGTCAGCAGCCCCCGGCGCGAGCGCCGAGGCCACCCGCCGCGCTCTCCAGGAATGGCGAGGCCGGCATCCCGATCACGAGCGCGCATGGCAGCGCATCGAGGCCGTCAACGGCCGGCTGCGCGGCATGGCCTCGCCGCTCGCCTCGGCCGTCGCGCACGCCGCCCTGGCGCCGCGGCGTTCGACGCGGCGCCGTGCCGCCCTCAAGACCCTGGCCATCGCGCTGTTCGCCGGCGGTTCCGCCTGGGTGGCGCGGGAAGAAGCCCCCTGGCGCGAATGGCTGGCCGACGAGCGTACCGGGACGGGCGAGCGACGCACCGTGACGCTGCCCGACGGCACCACGGCGGCGCTGAACACCCGCAGCGCCATCGACGTGCGCTTCACGGCCTCCGAGCGGCGGGTGCGCCTGCTGGCCGGCGAGATCCTGGTCACGACGGGAAGAGACGAGGGTGCCGCCGCGCGCCCCTTCGTGCTCGAGACTGCCCAGGGCGAGCTGCGGCCCCTGGGCACCCGCTTCGCCGTGCGCCAGTACGCCGATGCCTGCCGCGTGCAGGTGTACGAAGGCGCGGTCGCCGTCCGCCGGCGTGACGGGGCAGGACGGGAATACGTGCTGCGCGCGGGCGAGCAGCTGCGCTTCACCCGCGGCGCCGTCGGCGATGCCGCGCCCGCGGACGATGCCGACGCCGCCTGGGCGGACGACATGCTCGTCGCCGGCGGCATGCGGCTGGACGAGTTTCTCGCCGAGCTCGGCCGCCACCGTCCGGGCCGCGTGAGCTGCGACCCGGCGGTCGCCGACCTGCGCGTCTCCGGCACCTACCCGCTGGCCGACACCGACCGCATCCTCGCGGCGCTGCGCTCCACGCTGCCGGTGGAGATCCGCTTCCTCACCCGCTACTGGGTGACGGTCGGGCCGGCTTCGACTCCGACAGGCTCCTAGCCGTTCGCATGCAGCCCCGCCGTTCGCCGGCAGGGTGGTCCGTTTTCGATTCTCGCGGGACAAGGGAGGTAGGCAGCACTCATCTCCAATCAGCCGGCGAGGAATCGAACATGGGGCAGGACGGCAGGATACGCATCGACACCGGAACGCCCGCGCGAGGCAGCGCGGGCGAGGGGCGCGGGAGGCCATCCCGCCGGAGCCTCTCCGACGGCACACGGGCGCGTGCCCTGGGACGTGCCTGCGCCGCATCGGCGCTGCTCGCAGCGGTCGCCGCGCCCGCCCTGGTGCCGGCTCCGGCCGTTGCTGCCGAAGCGGTCGCGCCGGCCCCGGCTGCCCGCAGGACCTACGACATCCCCGCCGGTCCGCTGGAAGCGACCCTCAACCGCTTCGGGCGCGAAGCGGGCATCCTGCTCTCCTTTCCCACCCGCATGGCCGCCGGCCTGCGCAGCCGCGGCCTGAGCGGCAGCTACGGCGTGCAGGAGGCCCTGTCCCGGCTGCTGGAGGGTACCGGCCTGGCCGCCGTGGCGCAGGCCGACGGCAGCTATACCCTGATCGAGCAGCCGCAGCCCGCGCCGGCCGCGAAGCCCGCCGCGGCGGAGAGGGAGACGACGCTGCCGCCGGTGCGGGCCACCGCCACGGTGCAGCGGGAGACCGCCACCGGGCACGTGAGCGGGTACGTCGCCAAGCGCAGCGCGACCGGCATCAAGACCGACACGCCGATCATCGAGATCCCGCAGTCGATCTCGGTCATCACCGCCGACGAGCTGGAGGCGCGCGCGGTCGGCAACGCAAAGGAAGCGGTGGGCTACACGGCGGGGGTCACGCCCTCGGCTTCCTTCGACCTGCGCGAGGACCTGATGACCTTCCGCGGCTTCCCGTTCGACTGGGCCTCGTTCTATCTCGACGGCCTGGCCATGCCCTCGACCACCTATGCCATCAGCACCGGCGAGCCCTACGGGATGGAGCGCATCGAGATCCTGCGCGGCCCCTCGTCGATGCTCTACGGCCAGAACTCGGCCGGCGGCATCCTCGACATGGTGAGCAAGCGGCCCCCGGACCTGCCGCTGCGCGAGCTGCAGGTGCAGCTCGGCTCGCATGGCCGGCGCCAGCTCGGCCTCGATGTCGGCGGCCCGCTGGGTGCCGGCGGCGAGTGGTCCTACCGCCTCACCGGCCTGGTGCGCAGGAGCGACACCGAGGTCGATTTCGTCGAGGACAACCGCATCTACCTCGCGCCGGCCCTGACCTGGAAGCCTTCCGCGGCGACCTCGCTGACGCTGCTGGCCAACGCCATGGACGACGACCTCGGCCACAGCGGCGGCACGGCGGCCTTCCTGCCCGCCTCGGGCATCGCGCTGCCGAACCCGAACGGGCGGATCGCACGCAACACCTACGGCGGGGAGCCCGGCTTCGACTTCTACAAGAAGAAGCAGCGCTCGGTCGGCTACGAGTTCCAGCACCGCTTCGACGACACCTGGCAGTTCACCCAGACGCTGCGCTGGCGCAAGGTGGAGGTGGATTACCAGACCGCCTACGGCCTGGGCCTGTCGCCCGCCGATCCCGCGCAGCGCACCCTCGATCGCGGCGCCTTCGGCTCGTTCGGCAGCACCGAGGCGCTGGCGCTCGACACGCGGCTGCAGGCCGCGTGGCGCGCCGGCGCAACCGAGCACACCAGCCTGCTCGGCGTGGACTACCGCCGCACGAAGCTGGACGAAGTGCGCTACTTCGACTTCAACGCGCCGGGCATCGACATCTTCGCTCCGGTGTACGGCGCGCCTTTCGCGCTGCCCGCCACGCCGGACACCGACCAGGCCATCGCGATGCGCCAGCTCGGCTTCTACGCCCAGGACCAGATGAAGTTCGCCGGGCGCTGGCTGCTGACACTGGGCACGCGCTGGGATACCGCCCGCCAGGAGACCGAGGACCGCCTCACGCCCGCCGTGGCCTCCCTGTCGGAGGACAAGCTGACCGGCCGCGTCGGCCTCACCTATTTGCTCGACAACGGCGCGGCGCCCTACGCGAGCATCGCCACGTCGTTCACGCCGACGCTGGACCCGAACTTCTATGGGTCTCCCTTCAAGGCGCGCACCGGCAGGCAGTACGAAGTCGGCGTGAAGTACCAGCCGCCGGGCAGCAACAGCCTGTACACCGCGGCGGTGTTCGACCTCACGCAGCGCAACGTGCTCACCGCCGATCCCGACCAGATCAACCACCCGTTCGGCCAGGTGCAGACGGGCGAGTACCGCTCGCGCGGGCTGGAGCTGGAGGCCCGCACGCAGCTCACCCGGTCGCTCGGCATGATCGGGGCCTACACCTACCTCGATGCCGAGGTCACCAGGAGCAACGACGGCAACGTCGGCAACACGCCCAAGGGCATCCCGCGCCACACCGTCTCGCTGTGGCTGGAGTACCGGGCCCGCCAGGGCAGCCTGAGCGGCCTGGGCGCGGGGCTGGGAGTGCGCTACGTGGACGAACGCCCGAGCGCCGATACTCCCGGCTTCTACATGCTGCCCGCGTTCGCGGTGCTGGATGCGGCGCTCAGCTACGATCTCGGTGCCTGGCGCTTCGCGCTCAACGTCGCCAACCTGACCGACAAGGTCATCTACGACTGCTGGTACGAACGCTGCTGGTACGGCCCCGGACGCAGCGTGCGTGCAACCGCGACGATACGCTGGTAATGAGAACTATTATCATCTATGATGGGGGTTGCACGACTCGAAACCGGCGTTGCCGTCCCGATCATGAGCACCGTCCCCCAGGATTTCGAGAGTCTGGCGCACGAGCATCGCGCATTGCTGCGCCACTACGGCCAGGTCCAGACGCATTGCAGCCGGCTGGTGAGGGCGCAGGCCGCCGAGATCGAGGCCCTGCGGATGCAGGTGATGCACCTGCGCGCAGCGGTGATCATGCGCGACACCCTGCTCGCCTGGGCCCGTGAGGACGCCGCCGCGCTGTGTGCCGGCGACCGCGCGCCATCGCCGTCCAGGCAGGCCGCGCTGGTACGGCGCATCGGCATGCTGCGAATGCGCCTGCGCGGCCTGATGCACCGGCGAACGCATTGGCAGCGCCACCCGGTCTCGCGCACGAGCATCTGAAAGCAGGGCTCGGCCGCACCGGGTCGCACCGGCCCGTTGTGGCAGCATGTGCGCCTGTCCGAACAGCCGGGAGGCCGGTGCGTGAGCGTGGATCCAGCCGCAGTGCAGCCCTGGACGCCTTTCGAGGCGGAGATGATGCGCCTGGCGATCGAGCAGGCCCGCAAGGGGTGGGCGGCCGGCGAGGTGCCGGTGGGTGCGGTGCTGGTGCGCGAGGGCAGGGTGGTGGCGGCCGGCTACAACCAGCCGATCGGCGCCCACGACCCGACCGCGCATGCGGAGATCTGCGCGCTGCGCGCGGCCGGCCGGGATCTGGCCAACTACCGCCTGCCCGAGTGCGACCTGTACGTGACGCTCGAGCCGTGCGCGATGTGCGCCGGCGCGATCATGCACGCCCGGCTGCGCCGCGTGGTCTACGGCGCGCGTGATCCCAAGGGCGGGGCCGCAGGCAGCGTCGTCGACCTGTTCGCGGAGATGCGCCTGAACCATCACACCGAAATCGCCGGCGGCGTGCTGGCCGACGAATGCGGCGCGCTGCTGTCCTCGTTCTTCGCCGAGCGGCGCGCAAACAGAAACTAGCCCCAGCCCCCCAGCCTACGTACGACCCCCGGCCGGCGGATGCGCACGCCGGCCCGGCAAGGCATCAGAACGTGTGAAGGAATCGTAGCGAGCGGTTCGAGGTCGCGCCGAGAAGCGCAGCCGTACCAGGGTACGGCGAGCATCGCAGGCGCGAGATCGGACCGCGCAGTAGATTCCTGCGCACGTTCTATTCGATCTTGGCCTTGGCGCGCAGGTCCTGCTGCAGCTGCTGCACGCGGCGGCGCTCCAGCTCCTGCTTGATCTGCGGGCGCACCTGCTCGAGCGGCGGAGGCGCGGCCTCGCGCACGTCGTCGAGCCGGATGACGTGGTAGCCGAACTGGGTCTTGACCGGGGTGTCGGTGACCTTGCCCTTGTCGAGCTTGACCAGCGCGTCGGAGAACTCCTTCACGAAGGTCTGCGGCGTGTTCCAGTCGAGGTCGCCGCCGGACTTGGCCGAGCCGGTGTCCTTGGATTTCTTGGCCAGCTCCTCGAACTTCGCGCCCTTCTTCAGCTGCTCGATGATCTGCTTGGCCTCGGCCTCGCTGTCGACCAGGATGTGGCGGGCGCGGTATTCCTTGTCGCCGACCTGCTTGCGCAGCTGGTCGTATTCGGCCTTGATCTCGTCGTCGGTGACCGGATGGGTCTTGAGGTAGTCGCGGATCAGCGCGCGGATCATGATCGTCTGGCGATCGTTCTCGAGCTCGCGCTGCACTTCGCTGTTGCGCGCCAGGCCCTTCTTCTCGGCTTCCTGGGAGAACAGCTCGCGCGCGATGAGCTCGTCGCGCACGGCGGCGCGCAGCTCCGGGGTGTCGGGCCGCCCCTGGGCGACCAGCGCCTGGACGAAGTCGTCGACCTTCTGCTTGGAGATCGGCTTGTTGTTGACGACCGCGGCGTTCTGCGCGAATGCGAGCGCGGCCATCGGCAACAGGGCGACGGCCGCGAGCTTAGCCAGCCGCAGCGGCAGGGGGTGATGCAGCATGGTAGGAGATCCTCGTGACAAACGTGGGATGACCCTGCAAACGAACGCAAACCGCATCAGGTGGAGACTTCGGCCGGCGTGCGGGCCTCGATCGCAAGCGCGTGGACGCGCTGGGGCATCCAGTCGAGCACGGCATCATACACGAGCCGGTGTCGGGCCAAGGTGCCGAGGCCGGCAAAGCGCTCGCTGACCAGCCTGACGCTGTAGTGGCCGGCGCCGCCGGCCGCGCCGGCGTGTCCGGCGTGGCGCGCGCTGTCGTCCTCGACCTCGATGCGGGCGCCGGGAAAATGCTCGGCCAGGCGCGCACGCAGCGTCTCGGCGTCCGGGCGCGTCATCAGTTGTCCTCCTGCACGTGGCGCCCGACGTAGAACGCCTGCGCGAACACGAACACGATGGTCAGGCCCATGGTCCCGAACAGCTTGAAGTTGACCCAGGTGTCGGTGGAGAAGCGATAGGCCACGAGCAGGTTCAGCGCCGCCATCGCCACGAAGAACAGCGCCCAGGCGACGTTCAGGCGCTGCCACACCGGCTCGGGCAGCGCGAGCTGCTTGCCCATCATGCTCTTGATGAGGTTGCGCCCGAACAGCGCGCGGCTGGCCGCCAGCACCGCCGCGAACAGCCCGTAGAGCACGGTCGGCTTCCACTTGATGAAGGTCTCGTCGTGAAAGAGCAGCGTCATGCCGCCGAACACGACGATGATGCCCAGGCTCGCCCACTGCATGCCCTCGATCGGCCGGCGCATCGCCTTCAGCCAGGCGATCTGCACCACGCTGGCGACGATCGCCACGCCGGTGGCGACGTAGATGTCGGCCAGCTTGAAGGCGATGAAGAAGAGGATGATGGGGAAGAGATCGAAGAGCAGCTTCATGCCGTCAGTATAAAATGGCAGGTTTGATTCTGCCGATCCAGGAGCTCCCGATGGCCGACCGTACCCGCAACCGCCGCAACACCCTCGAGCGCCGCTGCCTGCCCAAGCTGCTCAAGCGGCTGTTCAACGGGGCGCCGCGCTCGGTGTTCCGGATGCTCGAGAAAGTCAAGAAGGCCTGATCCGCCGGCTGCCGCGGCTCAGGATGCCGGCTCCCCGGCCGGCGGCTGCGCTTCCGGCTCGAAGCGCAGCGAGGCGGAGTTGATGCAGTAGCGCAGCCCGGTGGGGGCCGGGCCGTCGTCGAAGACATGCCCGAGGTGGGCGTCGCAGGCCGCGCACACCGCCTCGATGCGCTCCATGCCCAGGCTCGTGTCGTGGCGGCGCGCGATGCGCGCGTCGTCGATCGGCTGCCACCAGCTCGGCCAGCCGCTTCCCGAATCGTATTTCTCGCCCGAGGCGAACAGCGGCGTGCCGCAGCACACGCACAGGTAGCGCCCGCGTTCGTGGTGGTCCCAGTAGCGGCCGGTGAAGGCGCGCTCGGTGGCGCCCTGGCGGGCGACGCGGTATTCCATGTCCGAGAGCTGTGCGCGCCACTCGGCGTCGGTCTTGCGCAGGGGGGAAGTCATGATGAGCAGCTCACTTGCAGGCCCGAGGCCCAGTCCGGCGGCAGCGCCGCATAGGCCTCGTGCCCGGGTTGTTCGTCGTAGGGACGTTGCAGAACCTTCAGCAGCCGCGCGACCTCGGAGTCGTCGCCTTCGCGCGCCCGGCGGATGGCGATCTCGGCGAGGTGGTTGCGCAGCACGTATTTGGGGTTGACGCGATCCATCGCGGCCGCCCGCTCGGCGTCGCCGCGAGCCTCGAGGGCCAGGCGGCGCCGGTAGCGCGCGAGCCAGGCGTCGAGCGCCGCGCGGTCGATGGCGAGGTCGCGGCACGGCCCGGCGCCGTCATCCGCGCCATCGACAGCAGTGTTGCCTGCGGCGTCGTGCCCGGCATCGGCGGCGCCCGCGCGCACCCGCGAGAGCCGCCGGAAGAACAGCGTGAAGTCGATCCGGTCGGCCTGCAGCCGCTCGAACAGCGCCTCGATCAGGGCGTGGTCGTCGGGATGCGCCTGCGCCAGGCCGAGCTTGGCGCGCAGCGCCGCCCGGTGGGCGGCATCGAACGCCGCGCCCCACCGGGTGAGCACGGCTTTCGCGTCGTCCGGGCCGTGGCCGCGGGCAGCCACCAGCGGCATCAGCGCCTGGGCCAGGCACCAGCAGTTCCACTCGGCGATGCGCGGCTGCATGGCGTAGCTGTAGCGGCCGCTGTCGTCGGAATGGTTGCAGACGTGGCCGGCATCGAACGCATCGAGGAAGCCGAACGGGCCGTAGTCGATGGTCAGCCCGAGGATCGACATGTTGTCGGTGTTCATCACCCCGTGACAGAAGCCGACCGCCTGCCAGCGGGCGACCAGGCTTGCCGTGCGCCGCAGCACCTCGCCGAGCAGGGCGAGATAGGGGTCGGCCTCGCGCGCCAGCTCGGGGTAGAACCTGGCGATCACGTAGTCGGCCAGCTGCTGCAGGTGCGCGGCGTCGCCTGCGGCATAGAAGTGCTCGAAGGAACCGAAGCGCACGAAGCTGGGCGACAGCCGGGTGACCACCGCGGCGCTCTCGACCGACTCGCGCACCACCGGCAGATCGGAGGCCACGATGGCCAGCGCGCGGGTGGTGGGGATGCCCAGCGCTGCCATCGCTTCGGAGCACAGGAACTCGCGAATCGACGAGCGCAGCACGGCACGGCCGTCGGCGCCGCGCGAATAGGGGGTGCGCCCGGAACCCTTGAGCTGGATCTCCCAGCTGCCCTCGGGCCCGGCCACCTCGCCCAGCAGCAGCGCCCGCCCGTCGCCCAGGCGGCCGGCCCATACGCCGAACTGGTGGCCGGCATAGACCGCCGCCAGCGGCTCGGCGCCCTCCGGCACGCGGTTGCCGGCGAACACCTCGGCGAACTCGGGCTCGGCGGCCCGCTGCGCGGCGAGCCCGAGCAGGCGTGCGGCATCGGCGGACACCGCGACGGTGCGCGGGCGGGGCAGGGGCGCGGCGGCCAGCCGCGTATGGAATGCCTCCGGCAGCCGCGCGTAGCTGTTGTCGAAGCGCAGCTCGGGCCAGCGCACCGGCCCGCCGGGCGGGGCGTCCTCCCCGGCGCGGGCGGGCGTGGCCGCCCGCGCGGTGGATGCGGGTCCGTCATCGTCGATCATGCCGTCCATTCTATGGGTGCGCGGCGCGGCACCCGCCAACGGCCCCGGGAGCCTGTAGGACTCGATAGAATTCCCGCCATCGGGACACCAGTCACCGAACCACGAGGAGACGATCCATGCAGGGACTGATGATGGAGATGCCGCTGCTCGTATCGAGCCTGCTGCACCATGCCGCGCGCCACCACGGCGACACCGAGATCGTCTCGCGGCGCATCGAGGGCGATATCCATCGCTACACCTACGCCGAGTGCGAGCGGCGCTCGCGCCGCCTGGCCGACGCCTTCACCCGCCAGGGCGTGGGCATCGGGGAGCGCATCGCCACGCTCGCCTGGAACGGCTACCGCCACATGGAGATGTACTACGCGGTGGGCGGCATGGGCGCGGTGATCCATACCATCAACCCGCGCCTGCACCCCGAGCAGATCGCCTGGATCGTCAACCACGCCGGCGACACGCACCTGGCCTTCGACCTCACCTTCCTGCCGATCATCGAGGCGATCGCCGAGCATTGCCCGAACGTCAGGAGCTGGATCGCGATGGTCGACGAGGACCGCCAGCCGGCCTCCGCCAAGCTGGCCAACCTGGTGAACTACGAGCGCCTGCTCGCCGGCGGCAGCGAGGCGTACCGCTGGCCGGAGCTCGACGAGCGCAGCGCGGTCGGCCTGTGCTACACCTCCGGCACCACCGGCAATCCCAAGGGTGCGATGTACACCCATCGCTCCACCGTGCTGCACGCCTATGGCGCGGCGCTGCCCGACGCCATGGGCGCCTCGGCGCGCGACTGCATCCTGCCGGTGGTGCCGATGTTCCACGTCAATGCCTGGGGCCTGCCGTACACCTGCCCCCTGGTCGGCGCCAAGATCGTGCTCCCGGGCGCGCAGCTCGACGGCAAGTCGCTCTACGAGCTGTTCGAGAGCGAAGGCGTGACCTACTCGGCCGGCGTGCCCACGGTGTGGCTCGGGCTGCTGCAGTACGTCAAGCAGGCCGGCGTGCGCTTCTCGACGTTCAAGCGCACCGTGATCGGCGGCTCGGCCTGCCCGCCGGCCATGATCCGCACCTTCGAGGACGACTACGGCGTCGACGTGATCCACGCCTGGGGCATGACCGAGATGTCGCCGCTGGGCACGCTGTGCAGGCTGCAGAACAAGCACCTCGCCCAGCCGCGGGAAGCCCGGCGCAAGCTGCTCGAGAAGCAGGGGCACGTGGTCTTCGGCGTCGACATGAAGATCGTCGACGACCAGGGCAGCGACCTGGCGTGGGACGGCAAGACCTTCGGCAACCTGCTGGTGCGCGGCCCCTGGGTGATGCGCGAGTATTTCCGCGGCGAGGGCGGCGACCCCCTGAAGTACGACGCCGACGGCCGCGGCTGGTTCCCCACCGGCGACGTCGCCACCATCGACGCCGACGGCTACATGCAGATCACCGACCGCAGCAAGGACGTGATCAAGTCGGGCGGCGAGTGGATCAGCTCCATCGACCTGGAGAACCTGGCGATGGCCCACCCGGCGGTGGCCAACGCCGCGGTGATCGGCGTGGCGCATCCCAAGTGGGACGAGCGGCCGCTGCTGGTGGTGGTGAAGAAGCCGGGCGCCGAGGTCACCCGGGAAGAGCTGCTCGCGTTCTACGAGGGCAAGATCGCCAAGTGGTGGATGCCCGATGACGTGCAGTTCGTCGATTCGCTCCCGGTGGGGGCCACCGGCAAGATCCTCAAGACCCGGCTGCGCGAGCAGTTCCACGACTACAGGCTCCCCGGCGTCTGAGCCTGCGCCCCCCCGGGCGACCGCCCGGGGTGTTTCCCGATTGCGGCGGCCGACCGTTCGGTTATGATCCTCGGGCACCCGGCGCCCGAGCGGCACACGATCGGGGCGGCCGGCCACAACGAGGAGACATCCATGACCGGATTCCGTTCCGCGGCGGCGGCGTTCGCCGTTGCCGTCGTCGTTGCGTCGCCTGCGGCCTACGCCCAGTCGGGCACCGTGAAGATCGCCTGGATCGACCCGCTGTCGGGAATGATGGCGCCGCTCGGCCAGAACATGGTGCGCAGCTGGCAGTACGCGGCCGACCTCGCCAACCAGCAGAAGTGGGCCGGCAACGTGAAGTTCGAGGTGGTGACCTTCGACAACAAGCTCAGCCCCCAGGAGAGCCTGACGGTGCTGAAGTCGATCGTCGACCAGGGGATCCGCTACATCGCGCAGGGCAACGGCTCGGGGGTGGCGATCGCGCTGGCCGACGCGGTGGCCAAGCACAACGAGCGCAACCCGGGCAAGGAGATCGTCTACCTGAACTACGCGGCGATCGATCCCTCGCTCACCAACGAGCGCTGCAACTTCTGGCACTTCAGGCTCGACATCAACTCCGACATGAAGATGGAGGCGCTGACTTCCTACATGGCGAAGCGACCGGAGATCAAGAAGGTCTACCTGATCAACCAGGACTACGCATTCGGGCACTCGGTCGAGAAGGCGGCCGAGGAATACCTGAAGCGCAAGCGCCCCGACATTCAGGTGGTCGGCAAGGATCGCCACCCGCTCGCACAGGTGCGCGACTTCGCGCCCTACATCGCCAAGATCAAGGCATCCGGCGCCGACACGATCATCACCGGCAACTGGGGAGCCGATCTCGCGCTGCTGGTCAAGGCCGCCAAGGATGCCGGGCTGAACGCGAACTTCTACACCTACTACGCGGGAACCACCGGCGTGCCCACCGCGATGGGCGCCGCCGGCGCCGACCATGTCCGGCAGGTGAACTACTGGCAACCGAACGACTCGGTGGTCAATCCGCAGCCGATCGTCGAAGGCTTCAAGAAGAAATTCAACGACGACTACTACGTGATGGCCACCTACACCGCCTTCAAGTTCCTGTCGGAGGCGATGAAGAAGGCGAAATCGACCGAGCCGCTGAAGGTCGCCCTGGCGATGGAGGGCCTGAAGGTGCAGTCGCTCAACGGCGAGGTCGAGATGCGCGCTTCCGACCACCAGGCGCAGCAGGCGGTCTACATCTCGTCCTGGCAGAAGGTGGACGGCAAGACGGTCAAGTACGACCAGGAGAACACCGGCTACGGCTGGCGCACCGAGGCGAAGCTCGACAGCTACGTCGCGGCGCAGCCCACCTCGTGCCAGATGAAACGCCCGGCCGCGCAATAACCGGCTGATGCGCGGGCGCCCCCTTCGGGGCGGCGCCCGCGCGCATCGATTCTCGCCGCTTGGAATTCTTCGTCATCTCGCTGCTGAACGGCATCAGCTACGGGCTGCTGCTGTTCATGCTCGCCTCGGGTCTCACGCTGATCTTCAGCATGATGGGCGTGCTGAACTTCGCGCATGCGTCGTTCTACATGATCGGCGCCTATGTCGCCTACCAGATCAGCACCTGGCTCGACGAGCTGCTGCCGGGCACCGGATACTGGATCGCATTGGTCGTCGCGCCGCTGGTGGTCGGCGTGCTCGGCGCCCTGGTCGAGCGCTACGGCCTGCGCCGCGTGCACAAGTGGGGGCACGTGCCCGAGCTGCTGTTCACCTTCGGGCTGTCCTACATCATCGTCGAGCTGGTCCAGATCATCTGGGGTCGCGCGGCGGTGCCGTACCGCGTTCCTCCCGAGCTCGACGGCTCGCTGTTCACCGTCTACGCGACGCATTTCCCCGCCTACCGCGGCTTCATGATGCTGGTGGCGGCGCTGATGCTGCTCGCGATCTGGCTGATGTTCACGCGTACCCGCATCGGGCTGGTGATCCAGGCGGCGCTCGCCCACCCCGACACGGTCGAGGCGCTCGGCCACAACGTCCCGCGCGTGTTCATGCTCACCTTCGGCGGCGGGACTGCGTTGGCCGGCCTGGCCGGCGTCATCGGAGGCAATGCCTACGTCACCGAGCCCTCGATGGCGGCGCTGGTGGGATCGATCATCTTCGTGGTGGTGGTGGTCGGCGGCATGGGCTCGCTGGGCGGCGCATTCATCGCCTCGCTGCTGATCGGGCTGATGCAGACCTTCGCGATCGGCATCGACTGGGCGCCGATCGCACTGCTGCAGTCGCTGGGATTCGAGATCGTCCCGGCCACGCCGCTCTACAGCCTGTGGTCGCTCAAGCTGTCGCAGGTCGCGCCGGTGCTGCCGTACCTGCTGCTGGTGCTGATCCTGGTCCTGAGGCCCAAGGGCCTGATGGGCACGCGCGAGGGCTGAAGTGGAGACGACGATCCGCTTCGCGCCGATCGACGTCGGGCGCTGGTTCGTCTGGGGCGCGACGGCGCTGCTGTTCGCGGTGCTGCCGCTGGTGTTCTCGAGCGGCTTCGCGATCACGCTGCTGTCGCAGATGGGCATCATGGTCATCTTCGCCCTGTCGTACAACATGATCTTCGGGCAGGGCGGAATGCTCTCGTTCGGGCACGCGGTCTACTCGGGGCTCGGCGCGTTCTTCGCGATCCACGCGCTGAACTGGATCGGCAGCGGGCAGCTGTGGCTGCCGGTCTCGCTGGTCCCGCTGGTCCCGCTGGTCGGCGGCGTGTTCGGCGCGGTCTTCGGCGTCGTGTTCGGCTACGTGACGACGAAGAAGGCGGGCACTCCGTTCGCGATGATCACGCTGGGCATCGGCGAGATGGTCTTCTCCGCCTCGCTGATGTTTCCGGCGTTCTTCGGCGGCGAAGGCGGCATCTCGAGCAACCGGGTCGTCGGCGAGCCGTTCCTCGGCATCACCTTCGGCCCCGGCCTCCAGGTCTACTACCTGATCGCCGCCTGGTGCTTCGCCTGCATGGTGGCGATGTTCGCGTTCACGCACACGCCGCTCGGGCGCATCGCCAACGCGGTGCGCGACAACCCGGAGCGCGCCGAGTTCATCGGCTACAACCCGCAGCGGGTGCGTTTCTTCGTGTTGGTCGTGTCGGCGTTCTTCGCCGGAATCGCAGGCGGCCTGTCGGCGATCAACTTCGAGATCGTCACCGCCGAGAACGTCTCGGCCATCCGCTCCGGCGGCGTGCTGCTCGCCACTTTCATCGGCGGCACGATGTTCTTCTTCGGGCCGATCCTGGGCGCCGTCGTCTTCGTGTTCTTCGCCGTGGCGTTGTCGGACTACACCAAGGCCTGGCAGTTCTACCTCGGCGTCTTCTTCGTCGCGATGGTGATGTTCGCGCCGGGCGGAGTGGCCTCGCTGATCCTGACGAACCTGCGCGTGATGAAGCACCGCCTGTTCGGGCGGCTGCGCGACCCGTACGCCGGGGTGCTGCTCTCCGGGCTGGTCCTGCTGGCCGGTGTCGTGATGGTGGTCGAGATGAGCTACCACCTGACCCTGAACTTCGCGGCCGGCTCGAGGATGCGTCTGTTCGGCTTCGAGGTCGACAGCGCGGCCCCGGGGATCTGGCTGCTCGCGCTCGGCGTGCTCGCGGCCGGGGCGCTCGGCTTCGAGGTGATGCGGCGCCGTTTCGCGCGCGAATGGGGAGCGGTGCAGGCCGAGATCGAGGAGCGCTCGCGGCGCGAGGCGGGGGTCTGACGGTGGCAGCGGCGGCCCTGAACCTCGTCGACCTGCGCAAGAGCTTCGGCAAGACCGAGATCATCCGCGGCGTGAGCCTGTCGGTCGCACGCGGCGAGCGCCACGCGATCATCGGGCCCAACGGCGCCGGCAAGTCGACGCTGTTCAACCTGATCTCGGGGCGCTTCGGGTCGACGAGCGGACGCATCGAGCTCAACGGCGAGGACATCACCGGGCGCCGCCCGTTCGAGATCAACCGCAAGGGCCTGTCGCGCAGCTTCCAGATCACCAACATCTTTCCCCGCATGTCGGTGTACGAGAACGTCCGCTGCGCGACGCTGTACGCGCTCGGCTACCGCTACTCGTGCTGGCACCGGCTCGCGAAGCTCGCCGATGCGGCCGGGCGCGCCGAGGACGTGCTGCACCGGATCGGGCTGCGCAGCCGGCGCGACACCCCCGCAGGCACGCTCACCTATGCCGAGCAGCGCGCCCTCGAGATCGGCATCACGATCGCAGGCGGCGCCGAGGTCATCCTCCTCGACGAGCCGACGGCGGGCATGAGCCGCTCGGAGAGCGACCGGGCGGTCGAGCTGATCCGCCGCGTCACCGAAGGCAGGACGCTGGTGATGGTCGAGCACGACATGAGCGTCGTATTCGGGCTCGCCGACCGGATCTCGGTGCTGGTGTACGGCGAGATCATCGCGACCGACACGCCCTCCGGCATCCGCGGCAACCGGGCCGTGCAGGAGGCCTACCTCGGCACGACGGCTGCCGAGCCCTGAGCGCGACGACGCAAGACGCATGGCCGCCCCCATCCTCGAAGTCGAGAACCTGCACGCCTACTACGGCAAGAGCCACGTGCTGCACGGCGTCGACCTGGCGATCGGTGCCGGTGAGATCGTCAGCCTGCTCGGCCGCAACGGGGTCGGCCGCTCGACCACGGTCAAGGCGATCATGGGCCTGGTCGCGGCAACCGGGCGCGTCGAGTTCAAGGGCCGGACGATCCTCGGCCTCGAGGCCTACCGGATCGCGCATCGCGGCCTGGGCTACGTTCCCGAAAGCCGCGACATCTTCCCGACGCTCACCGTCGAGCAGAACCTGCTCCTGGGGATGAAAGGCAAGCGCCCCGGACGCTGGACGTTCGAGGACATGTACCGCATGTTCCCGCGGCTGCGCGAGCGCCGGCACACCCAGGCCGGCGTGCTCTCGGGCGGCGAGCAGCAGATGCTGACGCTGTGCCGGACGCTGATGGGCGACCCGGAGCTGATCATGATCGACGAGCCCACCGAGGGGCTGGCGCCGAAGATCGTCGAGCTGGTCGCCGATTACCTGAGCGAGCTGAAGAACCGGGGCATCTCGGTGCTGCTGGTGGAGCAGAAGCTGGCGATCGCGATGCGGATCTCGCAGCGGGTGTACGTGATGGGGCACGGGCACATCGTCTTCGAGGGCACGCCGCAGCAGTTGCGCGCGAACGCGCAGGTCCGGCGCGAGTGGCTCGAGGTGTGAGGGTCGCATTCCTCCGAAAGCAGTGGCGAGGTTTCACCCCTGGAGCAGCAGAGTCTTGGCATAGCCCGGGTTCCGGGCGCGGACAATGATCACCCACAGGGCACGCGTCGGGGGATCCATGACGGGCGTCATCGAAAGGCTGCTTGACGAGCACCGGAACCTCGATGGCCTGGTGCGCCTGCTGGATCGCCAGCCCTCGCTCATCGCCGACCCCGGAGCTGCCAACATCTCGTTGCTGGTCGACGCGATCTTTTACCTGACGCGGTTTCCAGACGTTTCGCATCACGCCTTGGAGGACCGCATCGCCGAGCGCCTGCGGCTGATCGGGGCGCTCGGCGACGAATACGTCGACGAGATCGAGCTCCAGCACGCCAGGCTGGCACGCCAGGGCCACGACCTGCTGCGGGACCTCGAATCCGCTGCCCGCAACGAAACGATGCCGCGCGACGTGCTGGCTGCCAACGTGCGCCTGTATGGCGAGCGGCTGCGTCACAACATGGCGGTCGAAGAGCTGACTTTGTTTCCGGCTGCGCTGCGCAGCCTGGACGCGACCGACTGGCAGGCGATCGGCCCGTTGCCCGGCAGCCCGGCGCAGGATCCGCTGTTCCAGATGCCGGTCGACGCGCGCTTCGAACAGCTGCAGCGCGAGATCGAGCGGGAAGCAGGCCGGGCCCGGGAACCCTGAAGCAAGGAGGCGGAGCGGCCATGCCGGCATGAAGCTGAGCCCGTCGCATGCCATCGAGCGGATCCGCCAGGAGATCGTGAAGGGCGGCTCGTAACCGTTCCGGACCCCTTGCCCGGCCGAGGCTGCGGAGCCGGTGCTCCGACGGGTTACACTTGCCCATCACCCGGGTGCGGAGCGACAGAGCATGAACCAGGCGCAATACGCCACGCAAGGCGACATCGCGGTCATCACCATGGACAACCCGCCGGTCAACGGCCTCGGCCATGCCCTGCGCACCGGCATCGTCGAGGGCGTGCGCCGCGCGCAATACGACCCGGCGATCAAGGCCATCGTGCTCACCGGCGCCGGCAAGGCGTTCTCCGGCGGCGCCGACATCCGCGAGTTCAACACGCCCAAGGCGCTGGCCGAGCCGAACCTGCTCACCGTGATCCGCACCCTCGAGCAGTGCGCCAAGCCGGTGGTGGCGGCGATCCACAGCGTGGCCATGGGCGGCGGGCTGGAGCTGGCGATGGGCTGTCACTTCCGGGTGGCTGCGCCCGGCGCGCAGATCGCGCTGCCCGAGGTCAAGCTGGGCATCATCCCGGGGGCCGGCGGCACGCAGCGGCTGCCCCGGCTGGTGCCGCTGGAGATGGCGGTCAACATGATCGTCTCGGGCAACCCGGTGAAGTCGGAGAAGTTCAAGGGCACCCGGCTGTTCGACGAGATCGTCGAGGGCGACCTGCTGGCGGGCGCGGTAGCCTTCGCGCGCAAGGTCGTCGCGGAGGGTCGTGGGCTGCCGAAGGTGCGCGATCTGGCGATCGAGCACGACGACGCCGAGGCGTTCCTGCAGTTCGCGCGCAACACGGCCAAGACGGTGGCGAAGAACTTCCCCGCCCCGGCGCGCTGCATCGATGCGATCGCCGCCGCGCTCGGGCCCTCGTTCGACGCGGGGCTGGCGCGCGAGCGCGCGATCTTCCTCGAGATGGTCCAGACCCCCGAGTCGCGGGCGCTGCGCCATGCCTTCTTCGGCGAGCGCGCCGCGAGCAAGATCCCCGACGTGCCCGAAGACACGCCCACGCGGCCGATCGCCTCGGCGGCGGTGGTCGGCGCGGGCACGATGGGCGGCGGCATCGCGATGAACTTCGCCAACGCCGGCATCCCCGTGAAGGTGCTCGAGGCCAAGCAGGAGGCGCTCGACAAGGGGCTGGCGACCATCCGCGCGAACTACGAGAGCACGGCGAAGAAAGGCCGCATGAGCGCCGAGGACGTCGAAAAGCGCATGGCGCTGATCACGCCGACGCTGCGCTACGAGGACATCGCCCAGGCCGACATCGTGATCGAGGCGGTGTTCGAGGACATGGCGGTCAAGGAGAGCGTGTTCCGCAGGCTCGACCAGGTGATGAAGCCGGGCGCGATCCTCGCCACCAATACCTCGACGCTCGACGTGAACCGCATCGCGGCCTTCACCGGGCGGCCGCAGGACGTGATCGGCACCCACTTCTTCTCGCCCGCCAACGTGATGAAGCTGCTCGAGATCGTGCGCGGGGAGAAGACCGCGAAGGACGTGCTGGCCACGACCATGCAGCTCTCGAAGAAGCTGCGCAAGACCGGCGTGCTGTCGGGCGTGTGCGACGGCTTCATCGGCAACCGCATGATCGAGCAGTACCTGCGCCAGGCCCTGTACATGCTCGAGGAAGGCGCGACGCCGCAGCAGATCGACCGCGCCATCGAGAAGTTCGGCTTCGCCATGGGCCCGTTCCGGATGAGCGACCTGGCGGGCAACGACGTCGGCTGGTACATCCGCAAGCGGCGCTACGTCGAGCACCCCGATCTGAAGTACCCGCGCATCGCCGACCGGCTGTGCGAGCAGGGCCGCTTCGGTCAGAAGACGGGCGCCGGCTGGTACCGCTACCTTCCGGGCAAGCGCGAGGCGCTGCCCGACCCGGCGGTGGACGAGCTCATCGCCGCCTACCGCAAGGAGAGCGGCGTCGCGCCGCGCAAGCTCTCCGACGACGAGATCGTGCACCGGCTGGTGTTCGCGCTGGTCAACGAGGGGGCCAGGATCCTCGAGGAGGGCATCGCGCTGCGCGCCTCCGACATCGACATGATCTATCTCACCGGCTACGGCTTTCCGCCGTGGCGCGGCGGCCCGATGCTCTATGCCGACATGGTCGGGCTGTACAACGTGGTCAACCGGATGGCCGATTTCGCCGCCGGCTCGCACGGCGACGCCGCCTTCTGGCAGCCGGCGCCGCTGCTCGCCAAGCTGGCGGCCGAAGGCAAGGGCTTCAATGGTTGACGCTCGAGAGGAACCGAATCATGCGTGAAGCAGTCATCGTATCGACCGCGCGCACCGGCCTGGCCAAGTCCTGGCGGGGTGCGCTCAACATGACCCACGGCGCGAGGATGGGCGGACACGTCGTGCGCGCGGCGATCGAGCGCGCCGGCATCGAGGCGGAGGAGGTCGAGGACGTGCTGATGGGCTGCGCCACGCCCGAAGGGGCCACGGGCACCAACATCGCGCGCCAGATCGCGCTCGCCGCGGGCTGCCCGGTCACGGTGTCGGGGGTGACGATCAACCGCTTCTGCTCCTCGGGCCTGCAGACCATCGCCATGGCCGCCCAGCGCATCATCGCCGGCGAGGGCGAGATCTACGTGGCCGGCGGCGTCGAGTCGATCTCCTGCGTGCAGAACGAGGCGAACACGCACATGCTGCGCGACGCGGGCCTCATGAAGACCAAGCCCGAGCTCTACTGGCCTATGCTGCAGACCGCCGAGATGGTGGCCAGGCGCTACGGCATCTCGCGCGAGCGTCAGGACGAATACGGCGTGCGCAGCCAGCAGCTCGCGTGCGCGGCGGCCGCCGCCGGCAGGTTCGCCGACGAGATGGTGCCGATCACCGTGCGCATGGCGGTGGCCGACAAGGCCACGGGCCAGCTCGGCACCCGCGAGGTCACGCTCTCCGACGACGAGGGGCGGCGCCCCGACACCACGCTCGAGGGCGTCTCGCAGATCAAGCCCGCCATCCCCGGCGGCGTCATCACCGCGGGCAACGCCAGCCAGTACTCCGACGGCGCCGGTGCCTGCGTCGTGATGGAGGCGAAGCTGGCCGAAAAGCGCGGCCTGAAGCCCCTGGGCTGGTTCCGCGGCTTCGCCGTGGCCGGCTGCGAGCCCGACGAGATGGGCATCGGCCCGGTGTTCGCCGTGCCCAAGCTGCTCGCGCGTGCCGGCCTGAAGATCGAGGACATCGACCTGTGGGAGCTCAACGAGGCCTTCGCCGTGCAGGTGCTGTACTGCCGCGACCGCCTGGGCATTCCGGACGACCGGCTCAACGTGAACGGCGGTGCCATCGCGGTCGGCCATCCCTACGGCGTGAGCGGCCAGCGCCTCACCGGCCATGCGCTCATCGAGGGCCGGCGGCGCGGTGCGAAATGGGCGGTGGTCACGATGTGCATCGGCGGCGGCATGGGCGCAGCCGGGCTGTTCGAGGTCGCCTGAACGGCGGGCCCGCCGTGGAACTGCTGCGTACCCCCGACGAACGTTTCGACGGTCTGCTCGACTTCCCGTTCGCGCCGCACTATCTCGACGATCTGCCCGGCTACGAGGGTATCCGCATCCACTACGTGGACGAGGGCGCCGCGCACCACGGCACCGCCCTGTGCCTGCACGGCAACCCCACCTGGAGCTACCTCTACCGCAAGATGATCCCGGTGTTCGTGCAGGCGGGCCTGCGGGTCGTCGCCCCCGACCTGATCGGCTTCGGCCGCTCGGACAAGCCGGTGGAGGAAAGCGCGCACGGCTTCCACTGGCACCGCACCATGCTCGCGCGCTTCGTCGAGCGGCTCGACCTGCGCGACGTGATGCTGGTGTGCCAGGACTGGGGCGGGCTGCTGGGCCTCACCCTGCCGCCCGACATGCCGCAGCGCTTCACCCGCCTGCTGGCGATGAACACGGCGCTGGCCGTGGGCACCGCGCCGACGCGCGGCTTCGCCGAATGGCGCGACTTTTGCAACCGCACGCCCGACCTGCCGGTCGGCCGGCTGCTGATGCGCGGCAAGCCCGACCTGTGCGCCACCGAGGCGGCAGGCTACGATGCGCCGTTTCCCGACGCGCGCTACAAGGCGGCGCTGCGCGCCTTTCCGAACCTCGTGCCCGACACCCCCGAGGCGCCCGGCAGCGAGGTCTCGGGACGCGCCGGCCAATGGTGGCGCGAGTCCTGGAGCGGGCGCAGCTTCATGGCGATCGGCTTGCGCGACCCCGTGCTCGGCGAGGAGGCGATGATGCCGCTGCGCTCGGTGATCCGCGGCTGCCCCGAACCGATGCGCCTGGCCGAGGCAGGGCACTTCGTGCCCGAGTGGGGCGGTCCGGTCGCGCGCGCCGCGCTCGCGGAGTTCGACCTGCGCGGCTTGCGGCACTGACCTCGAGGGCCAGCGTGCCATCGAACAAGCGCCCAATGGACTAACGTACTATAGTTAGCCCGCCTGACCGGATCGGAACAAGCGCATGCGAAAAGAAGAGCCCGCCAGACATCCCACCGAAGTGGCGATCCGGGAGGCCGCCATCCGGGTGTTCGCCAAGCACGGCTTCAAGGCGGCCAGCCTGCGCATGCTCGCGAAGGAGGTCGGCATCCAGGCGCCGTCGCTCTACAACTACATCAAGAGCAAGGAGCGCCTGCTGTTCGATCTGCTGCGCGACGTCCTCGTCGCACTGCTCGCCGAGATCGACGCAGCCAATCGCGGCCTGACCGATCCGGTCGCGAGGCTGCGCAACTTCGTCCAGATCCACCTGGATTTCCATCTCGACTCGAGGCTCGAGGTCTTCGTCGGGAACATGGAGTTGCGCAACCTCACCAAGCCGCATTACAAGGTGGTCACGGGGCTGCGCGACGGCTACTCGGGACGCCTGACCGCGATCGTCGAGGACGGAGTGCGCACGGGGGTATTCGAGGCCGTCGATGCCCGCGTCCTCACGTTCGCCGTCCTGGCGATGCTCACCGGAGTATGCAACTGGTATCGCCCCGACGGCAGGATGAGCAAGCAGGATCTCGTGCGCATCCATACCGACCTGGCTTTCAAGATGCTCGGCGCCCGGGCGGGCCTGGAAGCGACGGCCGAAGCGCCGGGCGCGGCCCGCCCGCTCATGGTGTGACTACGCGGCTGCCCGGCGCAGAGCTTCCAGTGCTTCGGGGTTGACCAGCCCCGACAGGTCGCCCGTCGGCTCGCGCATCAGCACCGATCGCACCAGCCGGCGCATGATCTTCATCGTCCGGGTCTTGGGGACGTCGGCGACGAACAGCACCGAGCGCGGCCGGAACGAAGAGCCCAGTGCGCCGACGACGGCCATGCTGAGCTCCTCGGCGAGCTCGGGGCCGGGCATGGCCTGCCGGGCCGGAACGCATACGCACACGACCGCCGAGCCCTTCAAGGCGTCGGGAACGCCGACGGCGGCCGCTTCGGCGATCTTGCCGGTGGCCAGCAGCGCCGCCTCGATCTCCGCCGGTCCGGTCCGCTTGCCTGCGATCTTGATGGTGTCGTCCGAGCGGCCGTGGATGTACCAGCGGCCGCGTTCGTCGATCGATGCGAAGTCGCCGTGCACCCAGAGTCCCGGAATCTTCGACCAGTAGCTTTCCAGGTAGCGCTGCGGATCTTTCCAGAACCCCCTGGTCAATCCGATCGACGGGACCGAGAGCGCCAGCTCCCCCACCTGGCCGGGGCCGACCCGATTGCCGGCCTCGTCGACGACGATCGCACCCATCCCCGGGATGGGCCCCGCGAAAGAGCAGGGCTCGGCATCCTCGTGCAGCACGGTGCCGGCGACGATCCCGCCGCCGATCTCGGTGCCGCCCGAGTAGTTGAGCAGCGGCACGCGGTCGCGGCCGACCTCCCTGCGGAACCAGGTCCATGCCTCGGGCGTCCAGGGCTCGCCCGTCGCAGCGGTCACGCGCAGGCTCGAGAGGTCGTACTGCGCGACCGTTTCCGGCGGCTGCTGCATGAAGGCGCGGATCATGGTGGGTGCCACGCCCAGGAACGTGATCCGCCGGTCCTGCACGAGCTTCCACAGGCGTCCGGGTTCCGGATGGTCCGGAACGCCCTCGGCGAGCACCAGCGTCGCCCCCATCAGGGGCACCGCCACGGCCAGGATCGGACCGGTCAGCCAGCCCATGTCGCTCATCCACAGCAGGCGGTCGTCCGGTTGGAGATCGAGGATCAGGCCGAAGTCGAGCGCGACCTTGGTCATGAAGCCGCAATGCGAGTGCACGGTGCCCTTGGGCTTGCCGGTGGTGCCCGACGTGTAGACGATCATTGCCGTCGCTTCCGCCGGCAGCTCCGCGGGAGCCGCTTCGGCGTCGCCCGCCACGAGATCGCTCCAGGCGTGACGGCGGCCGTGCTTCGCCGGCGGGGCATCCGCTGCGTCGCGTGCGGCCACGAAGATGTGCTCGAGCGTGGGCACCGAAGCGGCGGCCTCCTCGATGACGTCGAGCATCGCGATCTTCCTGCCCCGTCGCAGCGTGAAGTCCGCGGTGACGACTCCTCTGGCCCCGGCGTCGCCGAGGCGTTCCGCCACGGCATGCGGGCCGAACCCCGAGAACATCGGCAGGGCGATCGCTCCGATGCTGACGATCGCCAGATAGGCTGCGATCGTCTCGGGAACCATGGGCATGAAGAGGCCGATGACGTCTCCATCGCGATAGCCCATGCGCCGCAACCCGGCTGCTGCACGCCGGACCAGCGAGGCGAGCTCGCGGTAGCTCAGGGTGCGCTCCTCGCCCGACTCGCCGGTCCATTCGATGGCCGGATGCTCTCCGCGCCCCGCCTCGATGGTCCGGTCCAGGCAGTTCCAGGCGAGGTTGGTCGTTCCGCCCACGCACCAGCGGGCCCACTGGGGGCCCTGCGCGGTGTCCACCAGCTGCTCGAACGGCCAGAAGAAGTGCAGATGATGGAACTCCATCACCGCGCGCCAGAACCACTCCGGATCGCTCGCGGCACGCTCGCACAGCGCCTCGTAGCCGGCGAGCCGGTGCTCGGCCAGGAATCTGCCCAGCTGACTTCCGCCGCCGGTGCTCACGATCGATCCTCGTCGACGTCGCACACCACGATGCGGGCGATGTAGGGTGCCATATAGGCCTTCATCTCCTGATGCGTCCGCGAAACCTGGTACGCATCGTGGTCCGCAGCGCTGGCGAAGCTCGACACGATGCCCCAGGGGAGGCCGTTGCTGCGGGATGCGACGTTGCGGCCGAACACGTACCGGGCCAGGTTCGGAGCCGAGCGGCGAAGCTGCTCCGCGTATGCCTCGACCCGGTCGAGGAACCGCTGGTCGGCTTCAGGGGTGAACTCCATCAGGACTACATGGTGGAACATCGCAGCGCCCTTCACATCCGGGCCAGCATGCCGCCGTCGAGGGTCAGCAGGTGGCCGTTGACGAACGTACCCGCGGCCGAGGCGAGGAACACGACGGCAGGGGCGATCTCGGCCGGCTCGGCCCAACGGCCCGCCGGAACCTCCGTGGCAAGAAACCTCTGGAAGTCGGGGTTCTCCTGCAGTGCGCGGGTGAAGGCGGTGCGCACGAAGCCGGGCGCCAGGGCATTGGCCGTGATGCCGCGGCCGCCGTACTCGACCGCGAGCGCACGGGTGAACGATGCCAGGGCTCCCTTCGCGGTTGCGTAGGCGGCGACGTTCGGAAGCGCCGCCAGACCGGCCACCGAGGACATCACCACGATGCGGCCGAACCCTGCGTCGATCATCGCCGGCAGACAGGCGCGCACGCAATTGAAGGCACCGCCGACGTGGACGTCCATCAATGCATGCCATTCCGCCGGCGACATGTCGAGCACCGGCTTGCGATTCTGCGAGCCGGCGTTGGCGACAAGGATGTCGATGGGCACGCCGCTCTCGCGCAGGCGCGCGACGGCCTGCGTGACGGCGTGCTCGTCGGTGACGTCGAAGGGTTCGGCCAGCGCTTCGATGCCGAGGCGCTGCAGGGCGGCAGCCGCTTCGGTGCAGCGAGACGCATCCCGGCCGTTGACGACGACCCTCGCGCCGGCCTTGCCGAGAGCTTCGGCAATGGCGGTCCCGAGCCCGCCCGCCCCGCCGGTGACGAGGGCGGTACGGCCCTCGAGCGAGAACACTTCCTCGAACCACTTCGTCTGCATGGGCTCCTCCGCGTGCGAGGCACGCCGTGACCGCTGCTGCGTCAGTCGTCTTTTCCCTGGAAATAGATGGGGAAGTACTTCCGGACGACCGGACTGTCGACCGACCAGGAAAAGCACTGGTCGATGAAGAAGGGCAGACCGTCCTTGCCGCTCTTCGGCGAGCCCAGCTCGCTCATGAACTGCTCGCGGTACGGCGAGATGGTCTGGAAGGCCACGGTGCCGACGCAGTACAGGAGCTCGCGCAGGTGCGTGCAGCCCTTCCTGCCGCGCATCCGCTCGTCGACCGCCCGGCGCCACCCCGGGCCCACCGATGTCGAAACCAGCGAGGGGGCGCTGCCCAGTGCACCGTGGCAGTGATCGAAGGGCACGTCGGGCATCTCGCACTCGATGTCCCTGACGACCAGGTCGTTGTCGACCGTCACGCGCACGCGCATCTGGTGAATCGGCGCTCCGGGCTGCATCTCGCCGCGCTCGCGGTCCTCGTAGACGAACGGCTTGTGATCGATCAGGTCGGCCTCGATGTCGAAGAGCCCGTCGTCGCGCACGTAGCCGCGGCCGATGATCTGGCGGGTATGGATCTGCCGGCGCGGGTGCGGGGTTCCGATGGCCATCGCGCTGCCTTCCCGACGACTCGCCATGCCTGCTCCTAGAACGCCCGCTTGAAGCCGAAATAGCGCTCGGCGATCAGGTTCCTGCACATCTGGTCGTTCAGCGGCGCGAACACGTAGAGCCGGTGATCGCGGTAGTACCGCTGCATCGGGCTCGAGGTATCGAAGCCGGCGCCGCCCATGATTTCCATGCCTGCATCGGCAGCATGCTTGGCGACGTTCGAGGCCGCGAGCTTCCCCATCGAGCTGGCCACGTCCACCGCCGCACCCTCGTCGTCGAGCCGGGCGGTCTGCAACAGAAAGGTCCACGCCATTTCCATCTCGGTGGCAGCGTTCGCGAGCATGTGCTGAACCGCCTGCAGCTCGGAAAGGGTCCGGTTGAACGCCGGGCGCTCGCGGGCGTACTCCGCGGCATGCTGAAGCGCTCCCTGCGCGATGCCCAGCGCGACCGCTGCCGCGTTGATCCGCTCCGAGTTGAGCGTCGCGAGCACCTGCCGGAAACCGTTGCCTTCGACGCCGAGCAGATTCGCTTCCGGGACGGCGACGTCGTCGAAGTAGACCTGGCAGGTGTCGTAGCCGTTGATGGCGAAGGTGTCGACCTCGCGAGCCGAGACCCCCGGTGCGTCCGCCGGAACCAGCAGCATCGAGACGCCTTCGGTCTTTCCCTCGGCGGTGCGGGCGAGCACCACGTAGAAGTCGGACGTGGTCGCGCCGCTGATCCACATCTTGGCGCCGGAGAGCCGGTACGCGCCGTCGCGCTTGATCGCGCGCGTGCGCATCGCCCGCAGGATATCGGTCCCGCCGCCGGCCTCGGTCAGGCAGAACGACGCCTTCCGTCGCCCCGACGCCAGCGGCTCGAGATAGACCTTCTTCTGCTCTTCGTTCGCATTGTCCTTCAGCAGCCGCGTGATCATGAACTGAACCACGCAGAACACGGCCATCGAGGTCGCGAGGTTTCCGAGCGCCCGCAGCGCGAGGATCTGCTCGATGTTGCTGCCCCCGCTGCCGCCGTGGCGCTCGTCGACGCCGAGCCCCCATACGCCGAGCTCCGACAGGGTCGCATGGAGCCCGTCGTCGAACTTCTTCGCCGCGTCGAGCGCCTGCACCTTCTCCAGCGGGGATGAGCGCTTGATCGCCTTGATCAGCGCATCCTCGAACAGGGTCTGCTCATCGGTCAGGCGAATCATGGTCGGCTCATCGCATCGGTTGACATCGATGCCACGAATGCTATATTAACTAACGTACGTTAGTCAATGGAGCCGATCGGTTCCGGGCAGGGATATGAGCTACAAGACGATCGAATTCGAAGTCGGCGAGCATGGAGTGGCGCGCCTGACGTTGAACCGCCCGCAGGTCAGGAACGCCATGAATGGCGACATGTACGACGAGGCGAGGGCGGTGGTTGCCGCGGTCCATGCCGATCCGGACATCCGGGTGCTCGTCCTCACCGGCGCCGGCGACGCGTTCTGCTCCGGGGGCGACTTCCAGTACCAGCAGAGCCAGCGCAGCCGCCCGCATGCCGAGCGGATCGCCGAGGCGAGCAAGCTCGCCTCATGGCTGCGCGAGCTGGACACCCTGCCCAAGCCGGTCGTCGGCCGCATCAACGGCCCGGCATACGGCGGCGGCGTAGGCCTCGTCTCGATCTGCGACGTGGTCGTCTGTGCAGCGGACGTCAGGTTCTGCCTGTCGGAGGTCAGCCTGGGGCTGCTGCCCAGCATGATCTCCCCATACGTCGTGCGGAAGATCGGCGTCTCGAATGCGCGTTGCGTGTTCCTGAACGCGGCGCCGTTCGGAGCCGAGGAAGCACGCTCGATGTGCCTCGTGCACAAGGTCGTCCCGCGCGAGGAGCTCGACGCCGCGACAGCGAGACAGGCGGCCCGCTTCCTCCGCTGCGCCCCCTCGGCGATCGCGGCGACGAAGCGGCTGGTGGACTTCGTCGATCGCCATGGCCACGAGGAGAACTTCCACTACACCGTCGACCGGGTCGCGGAGATGTGGTCTTCGGAAGAGGCCGAGGAGGGGATCCGGAGCTTCCACGAAAAGCGCAGACCCGCCTGGTTCGTCGCAGGAGGCTAGGGCCTGTTCACGCTGCGATCGACCCCGCGCCGTGCATCGACATTTCCGCCGACTCCTCTAACATACGAACGATTGTTAGTCTAAGAACGGCCATGGCTGACCTGCCCGCTTCCGTCGCTTTGCACGAGGAGGGGCCCCGGGAGGGGTTCCAGATCGAGTCGAGCGACATCCCGACCGCCCGGAAGGTGGCCTTCATCGAAGCGCTTGCCGAGACCGGCGTGCGCCAGATCGATTGCGTCTCGTTCGTCAATCCGCAGCGCGTTCCCGGCATGGCCGACGCCGCCGAGGTGGCTGCGCAGGTGCGCAAGCGCCCGGGCGTGCGCTACACGGGACTGTGGCTCAACACCAAGGGCCTGATGCGCGCGCTGGAGACGCCGCTGGACATCGTCGGTGCGATCCGCCTCACCGCTTCCGAGACCTTCTGCGTCAGGAACACCGGGATGAACATCGCGCAGACCATCGACGAACAGCGCCGCTGGCTCGACGTCTACCGGGAGAAGCGCATTCCGGTGGAGTGGGGCTACGTGATGACCGCCTTCGGCTGCAACTTCGAGGGCTACATCGATCCCGCCAAGGTCGTCGCCATGGTCGGGCAGGTCCTCGATCTGGCAACGGAGTCGGAGGTGTCGCTGCGCGGCGTCTATCTCGCCGATACGGTGGGCTGGGGGACTCCTCTTTCCATCGAGCGGGGAATCGGTGCGGTCCGCGAGCGCTGGCCCGACCTCCCGATCGGGCTGCACCTGCACGACACGCGCGGCACCGGGCTGGCCAACGCCTACGCGGCTCTTCGGCTCGGCGTTCGGCAATTCGACACGACCTGCGCCGGGCTGGGAGGCTGCCCCTTCGCCGGGCACAAGGGAGCCGCAGGAAACATCTGCACCGAAGACATGGTGTTCATGTGCGAGGAGATGGGCATCGCCACCGGAATCGACCTCGAGAAGCTGATCGAATGCGCGCGGATGGCCGAGGAGATCGTCGGCCACCCGCTGCCGGGCAAGGTGGTGCGCGGCGGCAGCCTCGCGCCCTACAAGCGACAGGCGGCCGCTCGATGAGCAGCCACGAGCGGCTGCTGTCGCCGGCTTCCCTCGGGGCGTGGCGGCTGCGCAACCGGATCGCCATGGCGCCGATGACGCGCTCGCGGGCCGGCGCCGGCGGCGTCCCGACGTCATTGAATACACGCTATTACGCGCAGCGGGCCGGCGCCGGCCTGATCATCGCCGAAGCCGCCCAGATCAGCCCGGAGGCACAGGGCTACCTGCGCACGCCGGGCATCCATGGCGCCGAGCAGATCCGGGGCTGGCGGGCAGTGACCGATGCGGTCCACGAGCGCGGCGGCACGATCGTGCTGCAGCTGTGGCACGTGGGCCGCTGCACGCATCCGGAGAACCGCCTGCCGGGCACCCGCGGCGTCGCGCCGTCGGCGATCGCGGCGCCGGGGCGCATCTTCACGCCGAGCGGCTTGCTGCCGATGCCGGTGCCGGTTGCGCTCGACCGTGCCGGCATCGAAGCGATCGTCGCCGACTACGGACGGGCGGCCGCAAACGCCCTCGATGCCGGCTTCGACGGCGTCGAGCTGCACGCGGCCAACGGCTACCTGATCGACCAGTTCCTTCACTCGAGCTCGAACCTGCGGACCGACGAATACGGCGGCTCGATCTCCAACCGGTGTCGCCTGCTTCGCGACGTGGCCGCCCGACTGGCCGAGCGGGTCGGCGCGGACCGGGTCGGCGTCAGGCTGTCGCCGTTCGGCGCGTTCAACGGGGCGGTCGACGACGATCCCGAACATCTGTTCGCCACGGCGATCGAGGGCCTGAATCCGCTGGGCATCGCGTACCTGCACGTGATCAACGTCGAGGTGAGCGGCGACCGGAATGCCGCGCACGCATCGGTGGATGCCGTGGCGTTCGCCCGCAGCCGTTGGCGCGGCTCGCTCATCGCGGCAGGCGGCTACACCGCGGACGACGCCGAAGAAGAGCTCGCCTCCGGACAGGCCGATGTGGTCGCATTCGGCCGCCCCTTCATCGCCAACCCGGACCTGGTCGAGCGCATCCGTTCCGGCCGGCCATGGGCCGAGCCGCAGCGCGCCACGTTCTATACGGAAGGGGAGGCGGGGTACACGGACTATCCGGCTGCCGACCCGATTGCAGCGATCTAGAGTGCGTTCATGAACCCATGGCCCGGGATCACGGGCCATACAGAGGAGGCGTCGATGTTTCTCAAAGCAGTCAACAAGCGGCCGTTTCGCAGGGTGTCGATGATCGCGAAGCTATGCGCGCCTGTCGCGATGATGCTGGCGGCCACGGCCTCGCAGGCGCAGGAGACGATCAGGATCGGCGGAATCTTCGCGCTGTCGGGCCCGGCGAGCTTCCTCGGGGTTCCCGAGGAGCGCGGCTTCCGGATGAAGATCGACGAGATCAACAAGGCCGGCGGCCTCAACGGCAGGAAGATCGAGGCGGTCGTCTACGACACCGAAGGCAATACGACCAAGGCCGCGCAGCAGTTCCGTCGACTCGCCGAATCCGACAACGTCATCGCCGTCATCGGGCCTTCGAGCTCCGGGGAAAGCCTGACCGTCGGTCCGATCGCCAACGAGCTGAAGGTGCCGACCGTCACGCACGCCGGCACCGAGAAGATGACGGTTCCGGTGACGCCGTGGGTATTCAACACGCCCCCCACCGACCGTGTCGTCGCGGCGCACCTGCTCGGCGTCTTCAAGAAACGCGGCATCACGAAGATCGGCCTGATGACCGCTGCCGACGGATTCGGGCAATCGGGCGCGAACGTCGTCAAGGAGCTCGCACCCCAGTACGGCGTGCAGGTCGCCCGCCACGAGGAGTTCAACCGCCAGGATGCCGACATCACCGCGCAGGTGCTGCGCGTGAAGGACTCCGACGCGCAGGCGATGCTGATCTGGAGCGCATTCCCGGCGCCGACGATCATCCTCAAGAACGCGGCGGCAGTCGGCTACAAGAAGCCGATCTACAACAGCTTCGCGGCCGCCAGCAAGGACCTGATCGTGCAAGGCGGCGCCAACGCCGAGGGCACGTACGTCTCGTCGATGCGCCTGCTCGCGCCCGAGACCCTCTCGGCCGACGACCCGATGCGCCAGATCGTCCAGAAGATCTACGCCGATTACAAGGAGCGCTACAAGGAGGCGCCTGCGACCTTCACCGCGCACAGCTACGACGCGTTGCTGATCATCGAGGCGGCCTCGAAGAAGATCCAGGGCCCGATCACCCGCCAGTCGCTGCGCGATGCGATGGAGACCGTCTCGGTAGCCGGCGGCAACGGCCTCTATCGGCTCTCCCCCAAGTCGCACGGACCGGACCCCGAATCGCGTTCGATGATCCTGCTGGTGGTCAAGAACGGCGAATGGAAGGTCGACGAGTGACCGTGACGGCCGCCCCGGAGCGTTGAAGCCGTGCTGGGCCAGATCGTCGTCTCGGGGTTCACGATCGGCGCGATCTACGCGCTGATCGCGATCGGGTTCACGATCGTATTCGCCACCAACCGTCTCATCAACTTCGCCCACGGCGAGTTCGTGATGGCAGGAGGCATGCTGTACGCATACTTCACCGGCGTGCAGCAGCTGCCGATCGTGCCCGCCTTCCTGCTGGCCACCGCGCTCAGCGGAGCCGTTGCCTGGCTCGTCTACCAGGTGGGCCTGTCCGACGTGGACCGGGACAACCACATCACGCAGGTGATGATCACGCTGGGAGCGGGTATCGCGCTGAAGGGGGCGGCTCAGGTCTGGCTGGGCAAGGACACCTTGTTTCCGCCCGCCTTCTCCGGCCAGGCCTCGGTGGCCGTCGGTCCATTGACGGTGTCGTCGCAGGCGCTCTGGATCGCAGGCGGGTTGCTCGCCTTCCTGCTGGCGCTGCACGGCCTGCTCAAGTACACGCGGCTCGGAGCCAGCATGCGTGCCGTGTCGATCGATCACTATGCCGCGACCCTGATGGGGATTTCTCCGGGTCGCGCCGCCGCGATGGCCTTCGTGATGGCCGGCGTGATCGGCGGGGCCGCCGGCGGCCTGCTGGCGCCGCTGGCCTCGACGCACTACGACAACGGAATCTTCCTCGCGATCAAGGGGTTTGCCGCCGCCATCGTCGGAGGTATCGGAAGCCCGCTCGGCGCGGTCGTCGGCGGGCTGGTCCTCGGCCTGACCGAGTCGCTCGCCGCCGGCTACGTCAGCTCCGTCTACAAGGACGTCGTATCGCTGGCGCTGCTGCTGTGCGTCCTGATCCTGCGCCCGCAAGGGCTCCTCGGGCAGGTGCTGCCCCAGAAACTGTAGCCAGACATGTCATCGGCCATCGACCGCAGGCTCACGCTGCTGCTGCTCGTCGTGCTGCCCATCCTGGCAGCGATCACGGACAACAACTTCCACAAATCCATCCTGGTCTTCGGCATCATCAACGCGATCTCGGCGGTCGGGCTATGCCTGATGCTGGGTCTGGCCGGCCAGATCTCGCTCGGCCAGGCCGCGTTCTTCGGGATCGGCGCCTACGTGACCAGCAACCTCGTGATCCGGCTGGGGCTCGAGCCGATGCTGGCCATCGTCATCGCGTCCTGCTGTGCGATGGCGGTCGGGTGGGCGATCAGCCGGCCCCTGTCGCGCCTGCACGACCACTACCTGGCGATGGCGACATTGGCCTTCGGAACGGTCATGTACATCGGTTTCGCCAACGGCCGCGAGTGGACCGGCGGGCTCGATCCGGGCATTTCGGTGCCGAAGTTCAGCATTCTGGGCGCAGACCTGTCGTCCATGAACGCGCTGTTCGCGGTCGCCTGGATCGTTCTGACGCTTTCGGTCATCGTCGCCAACAATATTGCCGGCCACCGGATCGGGCGCACCCTGCGGGCGATGAAGATGTCGGCGCCGGCTGCGGCGAGCATCGGGATCGACGTGGTGCAGGCGAAATCCTTCGTGTTCGCGGTCGGGGCGTTGCTGACCGGCCTTGCCGGCGGCCTGTATGCCCATGTCGCGCGCTCGTTCAATGCCGGCGTATTTGGGGTCGGTTACTCGATCGAGCTGCTGATGATGGTCGTGATCGGATCCTTGAACCGGGTTTCCGGTGCGATCACCGGAGCCTTCATCATCACGGCCCTGCCGATCCTGTTCGACCGCTTCGAGGACTACCGCACGCTGGTCTTCGGGGTGACGATGGTGTTGATCATGAAGTTCATGCCCACCGGGCTGGTGGACGGCCTGTTCTCGCTCGGTGCGCGGCTGGCCGCGGGGCGGCGGGGGTAGGGCGATGCTGGCCACGCGCGAGGTGGACAAGTCGTTCGGCGGCCTGAAGGCGCTGTCCGCCGTCACGGTGGAGATCGCGCCGGCCGCGATCACCGCGATCATCGGGCCCAACGGCGCAGGCAAGACCACCCTGATGAACGCGATCTCCGGATTCATCGCGCCCGATTCGGGGGACATCACGGTCGACGGTGCGTCGATCGCCGGGCTGCGGCCGCACCAGGTCTGCCGCAAGGGTATCGCCCGCACTTTCCAGAACCTGCAGATGTTCTCCGAGATGACCGTGCTCGAAGCCGTGGCCACCGGCCGGCACCTGCATCGGCGGGTGCCGGTCCACGCCGAGCTGCTGATGCTGCCGGGGGCGCGCCGCGCCGAGCGCGTCTCGCTCGAGGACGCGCGCGGGTTCCTCGAGCTGATCGAGGTCGGGAAGACCTACTGGGGACGACGCGCGGGCGATCTCCCCTACGGCCACCAGCGCCGGGTCGAGATCGCACGCGCGCTCGCCACCGAGCCCTCGTACCTCCTGCTCGACGAACCGGCCGCGGGGCTGAACAACGAAGAAACGGCAGCGCTCGGGCGCACGCTGCGCCAGCTCGCCGCGCGCGGCCTCGGCATCGCGCTGATCGAGCACGACATCGAGCTGGTCATGAGCGTGTCCGAGCGCGTCTTCGTGATGGACACGGGCGCGGTGATCTCGTCGGGAACCCCCGGCGAGGTACGCGCCGATCCGGCCGTCGTTCGGGCTTACCTCGGGGATGCGCATGCAGTCTGAGCCGCTCCTGTCGTTGTCGGGCGTCTCGGCCTACTACGGGAACCTCTGCGCGGTGCGCGACATCGCGTTCCAGGCACGCGCGGGCGAGACGATCGCGATCATCGGGCCCAACGGCGCCGGCAAGACCAGCCTGCTGCGCGCGATCTCGGGCGTGATGGACCGGGTTCGCGGCACCATCCGCTTCGACGGTGCCGACATCAGCCGGCGCAGCCCGCAGCAGCGCGTCGGCCTCGGGCTCGCCCATGTGCCGGAAGGCCGGCACATCTTCACGGCGATGACCGTCGAGGAGAACATCCGCATCGGCGGGTTCCTGCGGCGCGATGCCGACCGCCAGGCTTCCTTCGACGAAGCGCTCGCGATGTTCCCGAGGCTGACCGAGCGCCGGCACCAGCTCGCAGGAACCCTGTCGGGCGGCGAGCAGCAGATGCTCGCGATGGCCCGCGCCCTGATGGCACGGCCCAAGGTCCTGATGCTCGACGAACCGTCGATGGGCCTGGCGCCCCTGGTGGTCAACGAGATCTACCGCCAGATCCGCCTGCTGCGGCAGCGCGGCGTGACGATCCTGCTGGTCGAGCAGAACGCCAGGCTCGCGCTCGAGAACTCGGACCGCGCGCTGATCCTGGCGACCGGAACCCTGCGTCACGAAGGACTCAGCACGAGCGTCGCGCACGACCGCTCGCTGGGATCGCTGCTGTTCGGAACCTGATTCGAAAGGAAGCACCGTTGGACATCTACCAGAAACTCGACGAGAAGCGCGGATGGGCTGCCCAGGGAGGCCGCCTGTCCGAGAAGTCCGCGAAGCTGCTGGCCGGCAAGCTCTTCGTTCGCGACCGGCTGAAGCTGCTGCTCGACGACGAGCCGGATTTCGAGGACGGCCTGCTGGCGGGCATCGACAAGGGGGTGCCGGCGGACGCGGTGGTGACCGTCATCGGCTCGATCGGCGGACGGCAGGTCGCGGTGATCGCCAACGACATCACCTCGAAGGCCGGGACCTGGGGATACCAGACCTTCATCAAGATCACGCGGTTCCAGCAACTGGCGTTCGACCTCAAGATCCCGCTGATCTACCTGGTCGACTCCGCGGGCGCGCGGATCGACGAGCAGAAGCTGTGCTACCTCGGGCGCCGCGCCTGGGGCAACATTTTCCACAATCAGGTGAAATTCTCCGGCGCGATTCCGCAGCTGTGCCTGCTGTTCGGCCCGTCCCCGGCAGGCGCCGCCTATGTTCCGGCGCTGTGCGACGTCGTGATCATGGTCGACAAGAAGGCGACGGCGTACCTGGGGTCGCCACGCATGGTCAAGATGGCGATCGGCGAGGACGTGACCGAGGAAGAGCTCGGCGGCGCCCGCATGCACTGCGCCCTGAGCGGCCTGGGCGACGTGCTCGTGCAGAGCGACGAGGAGGCCATCGGCGTCGCCAGGCGCTACCTCTCCTATTTCCCTTCGTCGTACGCGCAGAAGCCCGATGTCTCGGCCGCGTCGCCGAAGGCTGCGGCGGTCGACCTGACCAAGGTCATTCCGCACAACCAGAACGTTCCCTACGACGTGAAGGTGCTGATCGAGGCGCTGGCCGACGACGGCAGCGTCCTCGAGATCAAGCCGCTGTTCGCCAGGGAGATGGTGACCGCCCTGGTACGGATGGGCGGAAGGCCGGTGGGCGTCGTCGCCAACAACTCGAAAGTCAAGGGCGGCGTGCTGTTCAACGACTCGTCGGACAAGGCAGCGCGCTTCATCTGGCTGTGCAACGCCTTCAACATCCCGTTGCTGTTCCTGCAGGACATCAGCGGCTACATGATCGGCAGCTCGGTCGAGAAGGCCGGTATCATCCGGCACGGCGCCAAGCTGTTGTCGGCCGTCTGCGAGGCGACCGTCCCGCGCATCTCGGTGATGGTCAGGAAGGCATACGGCGGCGGCTATCTGGCGATGTCGGGCGCACCGACGCAACCCGATGCGATGCTGGCGCTGCCCACCGCGATGCCGGCGCTGGTCGGGCCCGAGGCCGCGGTCAACGCCATGTACTTCAACCAGATCGCCGAGCTGCCGGAATCCGAGCGTGCCGCCTTCGTGGCAAGGAAGCGCGAGGAGTACGGCGCCGACATCGACGTGTACTCGGCGGCGGCCGACAGCATGGCGGTCGAAGCGGTCGTCCACCCGAACGAGCTGCGCGACGAGCTGATCCGCCGATACGACGCGTATTCGCGCAAGCGGGCCGAGGCGTTCGAGAAGCGCAACCCGGTCCACCCCGTCTGAGCTGGAGCACAGGAATGAAGCATATCGACAGCCCGATGGCGGGCACCGTCTGGAAGATCGTCAAGGCGCCCGGCGAATCCGTCGACTTCGGCGACACGGTCGCGATCCTCGAGTCGATGAAGATGGAGATCCCGGTCGAGTCCAACCATTCCGGGACGATCGCCGAGATCCTCGTGAAGGAGGGCGATGTCGTGGACGAGGGCACCGTCATCGCCAGGCTCGCCTGACGACGCCCTCGCCGAGCGCCCGGGTCAACGAGGACTGCCATGACCACATCGGTTTCCGAACACGTCGCCCGCAACGCGCGCAAGTTTCCGTCGCGCGTGGCCCTGATCGACGAGCGGGGAGCTTTCACGTACGCGCGGCTGGACGAGGCGGCGAGCCGATTCGCCGCCTACCTGCAGGATGCCGGGATCGGCCGGGGCGACAAGGTCGCGCTGCTGGCGATGTCGTCGGCGAACTGGGTCGTCGCCTATGTCGCTATTCTCAGGCTGCGCGCGGCATGCGTGCCGTTGAACTACCGGCTGACCCCGGAGGAGGTTCGCGCGAACGTCGAGGATGCGCAATGCCGGTTCGTGATCACGACTGCCGACTACGTTGCCTCCCACATCCGGGGACGGATCGACCTGCCGGTGGCGCTGATCGACGACTCCGCGGGGGAGAACGGCCTGAGCCGGATCCTGGAACGGCCTGCGGACGGTTTTCGCGCACCCGCTGCCGGCGACGATGACGTCCAGCTGATCATGTTCACCGGCGGCACCACCGGCCGATCGAAGGGCGTCGTGCTGAGGAACCGCCAGGTGTTCTGGAACACGATCCACGAAGCGCTCGACACCGGGATGAACGAGTTCGACAACACCATCCTGGCCACGCCGCTGCACCATGCGGCCGCGCTGAACTGCTGGCTGCTGCCGCATCTCTATCTCGGCGCACGCGCGACCATCATGAGGGAGTACGACGCGGAGCGGATGCTCGACATGATCGCGGCGCACGAGGTGACCAACGGCTTCGCGCCGCCGTCGGTCGCCCGCGAGATCTGCATCGCCGCCGAGCGCCGCGCTCCGGAGAGGCTGGCGAGCTTTCGCCGCTGGTACGTGGGCGGCGGCATCCTTTCGGCGAAGGACCGCGACCGGATGCACGCGCTGGTGCCGGGCTCGAAGATCTTCTACCAGTACGGGCTCACCGAGGCCGGCGTCATCGTGACGGTGCTGAAGGAGGAGGACTACGAAACCGCACCCGATTCGATCGGCCGGCCGTTCCTGAATTTCGAGGTGAAGATCGCGCGCGAGGACCTGTCGGACGCGAGCGTCGGCGAGCCGGGCGAGATCCTGGTGCGCGGCCCCTCGGTGATGGACGGCTACTACAACCGGCCGGATGCCACGGCCGCCGTCTTCCACGACGGCTGGCTGCGCACGGGCGACATGGGAGCGATGGACGAGAACGGCTACGTCTATTTCCACGATCGCCTGAAGGACATGGTCAAGTCCGGCGGCCTGAACGTCTATTCGCAGGAGGTCGAGCGGGCGCTGCAGAAGCACCCGGCGGTCCGCGAGGTCGGCGTCATCGGATTGCCCAGCGAGCGCTGGGGCGAAGAGGTCACTGCCGTCATCGTGCGGCGCGACGGCATGTCGGCCGAAGAGGCGGAGATCATCGCTTTCGCCAAGGAGAGCCTCGCCCACTACAAGGCGCCGAAGCGGGTGGTGTTCATTCCCTACGAGGATCTTCCGATCAACTACTCCGGCAAGATCATCAAGCGCGAGCTGCGCGGGCGCATCGCCCGGCTGCTGGAATCGGAGCAGTAGGACGTTCGACGGACGATCGGGAGAGGTTCACGCAATGGTGAAGCTGGATTTCAGCGGATCGGTCGTGCTGGTGACCGGTGCCGGCCAGGGAAACGGCGAAGCGATCGCACGGGGATTCGCCCGCGCCGGCGGCCGGGTGATCCTGGCCGATCGCAACGCGGACACGGCGAAGCGGGCAGCACAGGCGATCCGCGACGGCGGCGGCGACGCCCGCGCGTACGAGCTCGACGTTTCGGATGCGGCTGCCTGCTCGCGGCTCGCGGAGCGGGTCCATGCCGAAGCCGGCGACGTGAAGGTGCTGGTCAACAACGCCGGCATCCTGATCCGTGCGCCGTTCGGGCAGGGCAAGCCGCTCCAGGACTGGGACGCGACCCTGCGCGTCAATCTCGGCGGCCCGTACTACATGGCGCTGGCCTTCGCCGACCAGCTCGAACGGGCGAAGGGCTGCATCCTCAACGTCGGCTCGATCCAGTCCTTCGTCGCCACGCCGAACTCGGCCGCGTATACGGCCTCCAAGGGCGGGGTGGCGCAGCTGACCAAGGCGCTCGCCTGCGAGCTCGCGCGCCGCGGCGTGCGCGTCAACGCGATCGCGCCCGGCGTCATCGCGACGCCGATGACCGAGTCGACGCGCAGCGATCCCGCCAAGATGGCGGCCCTGCTCGCCCACGTCCCGATGAAGCGATATGCCCAGCCCGACGAGCTGATCGGACCGGCGCTGTTCCTGTGCTCCGAGCTCGCGTCGTACGTCACGGGCACGATCCTGCCGGTCGACGGCGGGTACCTGGCGAGTTGAGCGCCGGCATGCCGCTCGGCACGAGGCAGAAGGCGGACGGCGCACGCCTGGAATTCGGCGGCATGATCGCCTTCGTCACCGGAGGCGGTGCGGGGATCGGTGCCGCCACTGCGAAGCTGCTCGCCGGCGGCGGAGCCGAAGTGGTCGTCGCGGACGTCGACGTCGAAGCCGCTGCCGGGGTGGCGGAGGCGATTCGCTCCGCGGGCGGAGCCGCCGAACCGGTCGGCCTCGATGTCTCCGATCCTGCCGCGATCGAAGCGGTCATGGCCGACCTCGGCGCACGCCACGGCGGGCTCGATCTGGCAGTCAACAACGCAGGGGTCGCCCCCGGGCCGTGTCCGATCGGAGAGTGCACGCTGGAGGGCTGGCGGCGCGTGATGGACGTGAACCTCGACGGCTTGTTCTACTGCCTGCGCTACGAGATTCCGCAGATGCTGAGGCGGGGCGGCGGAGCCATCGTGAACGTCGCGTCGATCGCCGGGGTCAACGCCGTGAGAGGCACCGGGCCGTACACGGCATCGAAACATGGCGTCATCGGCCTCACCAAGACTGCCGCGCTGGACTATGCGAAGGCCTCGATCCGCGTCAATGCGGTGGCGCCGGGCTACGTCGAGACAAGGCTGCTGGGACCGAGAGTGGATGCGGCGCGGGAGGCCGCGGCCTCGACGCACCCGATCGGACGCCTGGCGCATGCCGGGGAGGTGGCCGAGATGATCGCCTTCCTGCTTTCCGGACGGGCGAGCTTCGTCACCGGAAGCGTGCACCTGGTCGACGGCGGCTACTCGGCGCGCTGAGTGCCGGCGCGCTGCGGCGTGTCGACACGCCCTAGTCGCTGCCGACCCAGCTCACGACCTCGCCCAGGGGCGCCCGGCTCGTCCGGAAGCCGTTCGCCGGATGCGCAGTGTCTTCGTATCCGAAGGACACGCCGCAAACCACCCGCCTGTCCTCGCCCAACCCGAAGAAGCGCCGCACGAACCCGGAGTGCGCGGCCAGGGCACCCTGGGCGATCGAAGCCACGCCGAGGCTTTGCGCGGCCAGCATGAAGTTGCTCACCCAGGCGCCGCAGTCGATCGCGCCATAGACGCCGAGCGCCTCGTCGGTCGTGACGATCGCCACGTGCGGTGCCCCGAACAGGCGGAAGTTCTCGCGTTCCTGACGCCTCCTGCCCTCGAGGTCGGCGCGCTCGATCCCGACGCTGCGGTACAGCTGAAGGCCGCTCTCGCGGCGTCGCTGCAGGTGGACGCCGCGATACTCGCGCGGAAAGGGAAGATCGGTGGCAGGTGCGTTCGAAGCCGCGAACGCCAGATATGCCTGCCGGAACCGCTCGGTGGCGGGCCCGGCGGTCACGATCACCTGCCACGGCTGCGCATTGCACCAGGACGCCGTTCGCTGCGCCATCTGCAGGATCCGCTCGATGATCGTCCGGTCGACCTTCTCGCCGCGGAACGCGCGGCAGCTGTAGCGGGCGGCGAGAAGGCTTTCGAGCGTATCGGCCGCGGCCGGGCTCTCCGGACGGGGCTCGGCACCCGGGGAGTATTCAGCCATGGGGCACGGCCGCCGCGGCGAGCAGCGCCTGGTGATGGTCCGTCAGGAATCGGGTGTAGACGCTGCCGGCGGCAAAACCTTCGTGGGCGAGAACCGAGCGCAGGTAGGCGATGTTGTGTCCGACACCCTCGATGCGCGTTTCGGCGAGCGCATCGTCGAGTCGCCGGATCGCTTCGCGGCGCGAGGCCCCCCAGGCGCAGACCTTCATCAGCAGCGGATCGTAGAAATGGGTGACCGCGTTTCCGGCCCTGTAACCGGTCTCGAAGCGGACGTCCTTCGCGGCCGGGACATCCAGCGCCGCGAGCTTGCCCGGGCTCGGGATGAAGTTCTTCGCAGGATTCTCGGCGTACACGCGCGCCTCGATCGCGTGCCCCCGGCATGCGACGCGTTCCTGCAGCAGGTCGTCGCCGGGGGACTCTTCCATCACCAGGCGGATCTGCGCGGCGACCAGGTCGACGCCGGTGATCATCTCGGTGACCGGATGCTCGACCTGGATGCGCGTGTTCATCTCGAGGAAGAAGAATTCCTCCTTCTCCGCGTCGAGCAGGAACTCGATCGTGCCCGCCCCCTCGTAGCGGCATGCCGAAGCGAGCGCCACGGCCGCGCGCGCCATCCTGTTGCGCAATTCGTCGCGCACGCCGGGGGCGAGTGCCTCTTCCACGACCTTCTGGTGCCGGCGCTGCAGCGAGCAGTCGCGCTCGAACAGATGCACGGCTCGCCCGTCGCCGAATCCGAATATCTGGATCTCCACGTGCCGGGCCTGTGCGACGTAGCGCTCGAGGTAGACCGAGCCGTCGCCGAACGCCTTGCCCGCGAGATCCGAAGTCTTGCCCACCGCATCGACCAGCTCGCCGGGTTCGCCGACGGTGCGCATGCCGATGCCGCCGCCGCCGGCGGAGGCTTTCACCAGCAGCGGGAAGCCGACGACCTCGCCTGCCTTCACGATGGCAACGGGATCGTGCGGGAGCTTTCCCGACCCCGGAAGGACCGGTACGCCCGCACTGCTCGCGGCGACGCGGGCCTGCTCCTTGTCACCCATCAGACGGATCAGCTCCGGCGACGGGCCGACGAAGGCGATGCGGGCCTCCCGGCAGCGCTCCGCAAAGGCCGGGTTTTCGGAGAGGAAGCCGTAGCCGGGGTGCAGCAGGGTGGCGCCGGTGTCCCGGGCGGCCTGCAACAGCCGCTCTCCCACCAGGTAGCTTTCGCTCGCGCGCGCCGGGCCGATGCACACGGCCTCGTCGGCCATCTCGACGTGGGGGAGGCCGGCGTCGACCTCGGAATGCACGGCGACCGTCGGAAGATCCAGCGTGCGTGCGGCCCGGATGATCCGGCATGCGATCTCGCCGCGATTCGCGACGAGCAGCTTGTGTCTCGACATTCCACGGCCTGCTTTTCTTTGACTAACGAACATTAGTTTATAGGCGAATATGTCGTGTTGCAACCGTACCGTCCGCGCTGCGGTCGGTGGTATCCTCTTCGGCGAACGCCCGCGTATCGGGCTGCGTCGCCCGGTGTTCCGGCACCGGGACTTTTCGAGGCGACGATGTTCAAGATCATCTACTGCATCAGGAAGAAGGCCGGGCTGACGCGCGAGCAGTTCCTGTCGCATTGGCTGGGCGTTCACGGACCGATCGTCGTCGAGAACCAGGCGGTGCTTCGGATCGCCCGCTATGTCCAGACGGCGCCGCTCGAGCATGATTTCTCGGCTCGTGTCGAGCGCCGCGGCGTGCTCGATCCGGCCTACGACGGCGTGGCGGAGCTGTATTGGGCCGACGAGACCGATTTCCGCCATGCATTCGCCGACGGGGAGGCGCTGCGGATCCAGAAGATCCTGGCGGACGACGAACGCAATTTCGTCGATCATGCGGGATCGGCGCGCTGGATCAGCCGGGAGATCGTGGCCGTTCCCTGCGCGCCGACACGATGACCGGCTTTCCCGCAGCCCTTTCGTCGAGCATCCATCATGACCACGATGAACCGCCAGATCCTGCTCGCCAGCCGCCCCGAGGGCGGCGTCACCCCGGAGAACTTCCGCCTCGTGGAGACGCCGATCCCGGCGGTGGGCGCCGGCGAAGTGCTGGTGCGCAACCATTACCTGTCGCTCGATCCGTACATGCGCGGGCGCATGGACGACGCCAAGTCGTATGCGGCCCCTCAGCCGCTCGGCGAGGTGATGATCGGGGGCACCGCGGGCGAAGTGATCGAGAGCGCCAACCCGAAGTTCGCCGTCGGCGACAAGGTGATCGGCATGCTCGGCTGGCAGCTCTACGGCAAGTCCGACGGCGCCTGGCTGCGCAAGGTCGACACGACGCGCGTGCCGCTCTCGGCATACCTGGGGGTCGTCGGCATGCCCGGAGTCACCGCCTGGTACGGCCTGAACCGGATCATCGCCCCGAAGGCGGGCGAGACGGTGGTGGTGTCGGCAGCCAGCGGCGCGGTGGGCTCGGTGGTGGGGCAGCTGGCCAGGCGGCTCGGCTGCCGTGCGGTCGGCGTGGCCGGGGGGCCCGAGAAGTGCCGCATCGTCACCCATGAGTACGGCTTCGATGCCTGCGTGGACTACAAGGCCGGCCGGCTGTACGAGGACCTGAAGGCGGCCACGCCGAACGGCATCGACGGCTGCTTCGAGAACGTCGGCGGCGAGGTCTTCGATGCCGTGCTGCGCCGGATGAACGCGTTCGGACGCATCGCGGTGTGCGGGCTGATCGCGGGCTACGACGGCCGCCCGATCCCCTTGCACAATTTCGCCTCGGTGCTGGTGAACCGGCTGCGGGTGGAGGGCTTCATCGTCACGGAGCACATGGACGCATGGCCCGAGGCCCAGCGCGAGCTGGGCGCGCGGGTGGCCGAGGGTGCGCTGAAGTACCGCGAGACGGTTGCCAAGGGGCTCGAGGCCGCACCCGAGGCCTTCATCGGGCTGCTCAGGGGGCACAACGTGGGCAAGCAGCTGGTCAAGCTGATCTGACCCGGGACTGCGCTTCGGCGCCCGGCGGCAGGGCCGGCGAGCGAACGCAGCGGGAGATTTGCACGATGAAGGACTTCGCAGGCAAGGTTGCGGTGATCACCGGCGCGGGCAGCGGGTTCGGACGCGAGCTCGCGCGCCTGCGCGACGTGCTCGGGCAGCGCAACCCGAGCGATCCGTTCACCTACAAGCCGGAAGTCGCGCATCGGGTGGGCTAGGCGCCGAGATCGCACGCTTCGTCGACGATGCCGCTTGATCCGCAGATCGAGAAGATCCTGTACTGGGCGCAGCGCGCCAAGGCGCCGCCGTACCCGCAGCTCGGCGCCGTGCTCGCGCGCGAGCTGTACACCAAGGCATCGGCCACGCTCGACATCATGCCGCCGGCCCTGCACGAGGTGCGCGACCTCGAGCTCGCGCTGCCCGGGCGCACACTGCGCGTGCGCCAGTACGCGCCCTGGCCGCACAGCTGGGCCGAGCCGCGCCCGGCTCTGCTGTACTTCCACGGAGGGGGCTTCACCATCGGTTCGGTCGACACCCACGACCGGGTGTGCCGCATGCTGGCGCTCGGCGCCGACTGCCTGGTCTATTCGGTGGACTACCGCCTCGCGCCCGAGCACCCGTTCCCGGCTGCCGCCGACGATGCGTTCGAGAGCCTGGAATGGCTGCATCGCGAGGCCGGCGCGCTGGGCGTGGATCCGGCGCGCATCGCGGTGGGCGGCGACAGCGCCGGCGGCACGCTGGCGGCCGCCAGCGCGATCCACGCGCGCGACCGCGGCTGGCCGCTCGCCCTGCAGCTGCTCGTCTACCCGGGCCTGTCGAGCCGCCAGGACACCGATTCCTATCGCCGCTACGCGCGCGGCTACCTCCTCGACATCGATACCGTGCAGTGGTTCTTCGCGCACCTGCTGCGCGACGAGCGCGACCGCCACGACTGGCGCTTCGCGCCGCTGCTGGCCGACGACCTGCGCGGCGTGACGCCGGCCTGGATCGGCGCGGCGGAGTACGATCCGCTGGTCGACGAGGATCGCGCCTATGCGCAACGGCTGCGCGAAGCCGGCGTGGCGGTGACCTTCATCCAGTACGACGGCATGATCCACTCGTTCTTCCAGTACGGCGGATTCGTGCCCACGGCGCGCCAGGCGCATGCGGACGCCTGCGCGGCGCTGCGCGAAGCGTTCGCATGAGGAGAGGGCGATGGGCGAGGGCGCGATCGAGCTGCGCACCGGCGACTGGGCGGCGCTCGGCGCGCACGCCGGTGCGCTGCGCCACCAGGTGTTCGTGCTGGAGCAGGGCATCGCCGCCGAGCACGAATGCGACGGCCGGGACGCGCTCGCGGTGCATTGCGTGGCCTACCGCGACGGCCGCCCGGTGGGCACCGGCCGGCTGCTGCCCGACGGGCGCATCGGGCGTATGGCAGTAGTGCGCGACGCCCGCGGCCTGGGCATCGGGCGGCGCATCCTCGCCGCGCTGGCGGCGGTCGCCGCGGCGCGCGGCGACGCGCGCATCGAGCTGAGCGCGCAGCGGCAGGTCGAGCCGTTCTATCGGGCGCAAGGCTTCGAGCGCGCCGGCGAACCCTACGAGGAGGTCGGCATCGCGCACGTGAAGATGCGCCGCACCCTGCTGGCGATCGGGCTCGCCGCGGGCATGCCGCTCATCAGCGCGCTCGTTGCCCGGCCGGCGTTTGCCGGCGCGCTCGATGCAGTCTCGAGCGCCGACGCCGCCGGCGCCCTGCGGGCGGCGCTCGATCGCGGCGCGGCGCAGGCGGTGGCGCAACTCGGGCGCGCCGGCGGCTTCCTGGACAACCCGAAGGTGCGCATCCCCCTGCCCGAGGGCCTGCGCCAGGCCGAGCGGCTGCTGCGCACCATGGGCTATGGGGGCGAGCTGGACGAGCTGGTCACGGCGATGAATCGCGCCGCCGAGCGGGCGGTGCCCGAGGCGAAGCAGTTGCTGGTGGCCGCGGTGAAGTCGATGTCGGTGTCCGATGCGAAGGCGATCCTCACCGGCGGCGGCGACTCGGTGACCCGCTTCTTCCAGTCGCGCACGCAGGCATCGCTCACCGAACGCTTCCTGCCGGTGGTGAGCCGGCAGGTGTCGCGGCTCGGTCTGACGCAGCGCTACAACGCGCTGGCCGGGCAGGCCGCCAAGCTGCGCCTCGTCGACCAGCGCGATGCATCGGTCGAGCGCTACGTCACCACGCGCGCGCTCGACGGCCTGTACCTGATGATCGGCGAGGAAGAGCGCGCGATCCGGCGCAACCCCGTGCAGGCCGGATCGAAGCTCATCGAGCGGGTGTTCGGCGCGATGCGCTGAGCGCCCGGAAGCGCGCGCGGCGGTCGCCGGTGAGGCTGGGCGCCGGCTCGCCCGGCGTCCAGCTGCGTTCGAGAGTATCGATGCGCCCGTCGCGGCGCACCGCGACCAGGGACGAGGCGCGCGTGCCGTAGCCCAGACCGGGCGCCGAGATCATCGCCGGCGCCAGGATGCGCTCGCGCGCCAGCCCGACCCCGGTGTCGGGCAGGGCCTCGTCCGGCGGCACCGAGCGGTCGGACAGCGCCTCCAGCAGCACCGTGTCGACGGGCTCGCGCGGATCGTCCAGCACCTCGCGCAGCCGCCCGCTCAGGTTGCGCACCTTGGGCCAGGGGGTGTCGAGCAGGTGGTTCGACAGGCCGTGCACGCCGGGCGGGATCTCGAGCACGCGCTGCGGATGCCGGTTCGAGACGTACAGTGCCGGGCGCGCTGCGGCCGGATCGAAAAGGACCAGGTTGAAGCCCGCGTAGTCGTCGCCGCGCGCGGCCACCTGCGCGGCATACTCGTCGATGGGGATGGGGCTGCCGACGAAGCCGCTGACCAGCTCGCCGCGCGAACGGCGTCCCGGCGGCATGCCGGGCTCGCGCACGTTGGTCACTGCCGCCAAGCGGCCGCCGCGATCCACGGCCAGCCAACTGCCGCCGGCCACGCGGTCGCGCCCACCCCATACCCCCGGGCGATCGGCCCACCAGGCCGCGGCGTCGGCGGCGCGGCCGTAGAGCTCGTCGCGATTGGCCGCCAGCAGCAGGACGAACTCGTCGTGGGCGTCGAGGGCGAAGGCGATCAGGCACATCGCGGACTCAGGCGCTCCACTCGAACACCTCGGCGAAACGCTCCCCGGTGACGAGCGCGTCGAGCCCGAGGGCGCGGGCGTCGGCCGCGAGCGCCTCGATGAAGGCCGCGCAGCGGTCGGCGGCTAGCGGCTCGTAGGACTCCAGCCAGGTGCGATAGCGGCCCTCGGGCTCGTCGCGCCAGCCGAAGCGCGCCTGCACGCCGTGCGCGGCAGCTGCCCGCCCGACGAGCGCGGCGAGCGCGCGGCGGCATTCCTCGTTACGGGCCGGATCGGCGCGGAACCAGACCAGCACCACGCAGACCGATGGGGTCGCGCTCATGGTGCCCGTTCGCTCGCGTAGGGGAGCGGCTGCAGCAGGATCGGCCGGTCGCCGGTACGCAGGTCCGCCGCGGCTTGCGCGCCCGCCGCCTGGGCCTCGAAGAGGAAATCGGTGCCGCCGCCGGGGGCAGGCGCGGCCAGCACCACCTTGCCGACCGGCTCGCCGCTGCCTGCGCGCACCTCGGCGCCCGGGGCGGGCGGTGCGCCGGCGGCATGCCCGAGGAACAGGCGCCGCTTGACCTTGCCCAGGTAGTGCGCGCGCGCGACGATCTCCTGCCCGGGGTAGCAGCCCTTGTCGAAGCTCACGCCGCCCACGGTGTCGAAGTCGATCATCTGCGGCACGAACTGCTCGACCGTCGCCGGCACCACGCGCGGGATGCCGCTGCGCACGTCGGTCCAGCGCCAGGCCGCCGAATCCACCGGCCGCAGGTGCTCGAGCAGGCGCGCCCACGCGGCCGGCAGCGACTCGACGGGCATCACCGCCAGCCAGCGCGCCAGCGGCGGGGCATCGGGCCCCGCGGCGATGGGCGGCAGGCCGATGGCCGAGATCGTCGCCCCGGCGCCGGCCTGCTCGCCCTCGACGCGGCGATGGGCGACCTCGAGCGGTGCGGGCGCCGGCAGGCCCAGCGCCGCCAGCGCGGCCGGCGCCTGGCGCCCGCACAGGCCGAGCACCGCCGCGGCATCCGAGCGGTCTTCGAGGCGCACCTTGGCGCGCAGCACGAACATCGCCAGCCGCTTGCGCACCGCCTCGGCGAGCGGGCGCGACAGGATGGCCCGGTATTCGGAGCCGTCGCGCCAGACGAGCAGGGTGGCGAGCAGCCGGCCCTTGGGCGTGCAGTAGCCGTGCCAGCGCGCCTGCGCGGGCGGCTGGTGCTCGATGTCGTTGGTGGTCTGGGAGTGCAGGAAGCGCGTGGCATCCTCGCCGTGCACGGCCAGCAGGCCGTGATCGGACAGCGGGGCCACGGCGCCGGCGGCGAGCCGCTCGAGCGAGGCCGGCGTGCCCGCTGCCGCATCCGTGGTGCCGAAACGCGCCTGGGGTCCGTAGTCGTCCTCGTAGCCCTCGGCGCCGCAGGCTGCCAGCATCGGGGGCAGGCGGGTTTCGTCCGGCATGGAAGGAGAAGCGGCGAGCATGGCTGATCCCGGGGGAGGGCGGATTATTATAGGCACCCCCTGCCACGCCGAGGCGATGACCGTAGTGTTCAAAGGCCGATCCGCACGCGTGCTGCTCGCGCTGCTCGGGCTGGCGCTGGCCGTGCTCGCCTGGGGCTGGTACAGCTTCCGCGTGGCACCGCTGACGTTCGCCGCTTCGCCGGTGCGCTACACCGTGGCCAAGGGCGCCAACGTGCGCACCATCGCCGCCGGTCTGCGCCAGCAGGGCATCGCCATCTCGCCGACGCGGCTGTGGCTGTGGTACCGGCTGCGCGGCTACGACGGACGGCTCAAGGCCGGCACCTATGCGTTCGCCGCGCCCCTCACGGTCGACGAGCTGCTCGGCAAGCTGGTGCGCGGCGATGTCCTGATGACCGAGATCCGCTTCGTCGAAGGCTGGACCTTCCGCCAGATGCGCGAGGCGATCGACGCCAACCCCGATCTCGTCCACGACACGCGCGGCGTCGACGAGGCGGAGCTGCTGCGCCGCGTGGGCGCGAGCGTCGCCCGCAGCGTGGATGCGAGCGTCGACCGCGCCGAGGGGCTGTTCTTCCCCGACACCTACGCCTTCTCCCCCGGCGCGAGCGACCTGGAGATCTACCGCCAGGCCCATCGCCGGCTGCAGCAGGCGCTGCAGGCCGCCTGGGACGCCCGCACCGGGCAGCTGCCGTACCGCGATCCCTACGAGGCGCTGGTGATGGCCTCGATCGTCGAGAAGGAGACCGGGCACGTCGACGATCGCGGCAAGGTGGCGGCGGTGTTCGTGAACCGGCTGCGCCGCGGCATGCTCCTGCAGAGCGATCCCACCACGATCTACGGCCTGGGCGAGCGCTTCGACGGCAACCTGCGCAAGCGCGACCTCCAGGCCGATACGCCGTACAACACCTACCTGCGCCCCGGCCTGCCGCCGACGCCGATCGCGCTGCCCGGCAAGGCGTCGATCGAGGCCGCGCTGCGTCCGGCCGACGTCTCGGCGCTGTACTTCGTGTCGCGCGGCGACGGCACCAGCGAGTTCTCCGACGACCTGCCCAGCCACAACCGGGCGGTCTCGCGTTACCAGCGCGGCGGGCGATGAAAGGGCGCTTCATCACGTTCGAAGGCATCGATGGGGCCGGCAAGAGCACCCATATCGGCTGGTACGTGGAGCGGCTGCGTGCGCTCGGCCGGGAGGTGGTGCACACGCGCGAGCCCGGCGGATCGGCGCTCGCCGAGTCGCTGCGCGAGCTGCTGCTGCAGCGCCCGATGCCGCTCGCCAGCGAGCTGCTGCTGGTGTTCGCGGCGCGCCAGGACCACCTCGAGCAGCGGATCCGGCCCGCGCTGGCGGCCGGCAAGTGGGTGGTCTGCGACCGCTTCACCGATTCCACCTACGCCTACCAGGGCGCCGGGCGAGGCGCGCCGCTCGAGCGCATCGCCTGGCTCGAGGCCTGGGTGCACGGCGACCTGCAGCCCGATCGCACCTACCTGTTCGACCTGGACCCGGCGCTCGCCGCGCAGCGGCGCGCGGCGCACGCCCCCGATCGCTTCGAGGCCGAGGACACGGCCTTCTTCGAGCGCGTGCGCCAGGGCTACCGCCGACGCGCTGCCGCCGACCCCGAGCGATTCCGCATCCTGGGAAGCGATCGCAGTCTCGAAATACTTCGTGAATTACTCGAAGAAGATATCGTATCAATCTGTAAATAATGAATTTCGACTGGCTTACCCCGGCCTGGGAATCGGCCTTGGCGCAACGCCGGCGCCAGCATCACGCGCTGCTCCTCCACGGCCCGGCCGGCATCGGCAAGTCGGCCTTCGCACAGGCGCTGGCGCAGGCGTGGCTGTGCGAGGCGCCCCTGGCCGACGGCGCGGCCTGCGGGCGCTGTGTAGCCTGCGGCTGGTTCGCCCAAGGCAACCACCCCGACTTCCGGCTGCTCGCGCCGGCCGCCGCGGAAGAGGCGGAGGCGGCCGACGGCGCGGAAGCGGGCGGCCGGCAGCCGGGCAGGGCGGGTGCGAAGTCGGCCAAGCCCTCGCGCGACATCCGCATCGACCAGGTGCGTGCGCTCGAGCGCTTCGTCGGGGTGGGCGGGCACCGCGGCGGCTGCAAGGTGGTGCTGATCGACCCGGCCGACGCGCTCAACGCCGCGGCGGCCAATGCACTGCTCAAGACCCTGGAGGAGCCCAGCGGGGCCACGCGCTTCGTGCTCGTCACCGATCGGCCCGACGCCCTGCCGGCCACGGTGCGCTCGCGCTGCGCTTCGCTGGCCCTGCCGATGCCGCAGGCCGAGGCAGCGATCGCCTGGCTGGTCGCGGAGACCGGTGCCGACGAATCCAGCGCGCGCACCTGGCTGGCGGCCGCCGGCGGCGCGCCGCTGCGAGCGCGCCGATTCGCCGATCCCGCCGAATCGGCCACCCATCGGCTGATCATGGAGACGCTGGCCGGCCTCCCCGAGACTGGCGTGGTACAGGCGGCCGAGGCGTTGACGGGCATCGAGGCGGCGGTCTGGCTGGGCGTGCTGCAGTGCTGGGTCGCCGACCTGCAGCGAGTGCGCGCGGGCGCCGGGCCACGCTTCTTTCCGGAACGCGCCGGTCGGCTCGGTGCGCTGGCGCGCGCGAGCAGCCCGGCCGCACTGGACCGGCTGGCCATGCAGCTCAGCGCGCTGGCACGAGCGGTCGATCATCCGCTCAACCCGCGCCTGCTGATCGAGGATGCGCTGCTGCGCGTGCGGGCCGCCTTGGCCGGCTGAACGCCAGGAGCAGGACGACGGCACCCCGGAATCGACCGGGGCGTGGGGGAGAGACCGGACCATGAGTACCAGCGCCAACGACGTCTTCGGCTCCCCGAGCGCGCCGGTGCTCGACCCCATGACCGCCCCGCAGACCGGCAGCGGACCCGCGACGGGCGGGATCGGCCTGGCCCCGGCCACCGGCACGCTCGCTCCGGCGGGCGCGGCAGCGGCGCGCGGCGCCAAGCGCCCGGGGGTGGTGCAGCTCGCGATCCGCGAGAAGGCGGCGCTCTACGCGGCGTACATGCCGTTCATCGACGGCGGCGGGCTGTTCGTGCCGACCACCCGCGCGGCCCACATCGGCGACGAGCTGTACCTGATCCTTTCGCTGATGGACGAGCCCAGCAAGCTGCCGGTGACCGGCACCGTGGTGTGGCTCACGCCGGCCGGCACCCCCGGCCGCCAGCAGGGCCTGGGCATCCAGTTCACCAAGGACGAGGCCGGCACGCGTGCGCGCAGCCGCATCGAGGATCTCCTGGGCGGGGCCCTGAAGGCCAACCGGCCGACCCACACGATCTGATCCGGACGCCGCCGGGCGACGCGCCTGTCGGCCGGGACGCGCTCCCGGAGCAGGGCGGAGCGCCGGGGCGCCGCCGCGCACCCGCCGATACAATGTGCGGCGATGCTCGTCGATTCCCACTGCCACCTCGATTTCCCGGAGCTCGCACCGCGCCTGGACGAGGTGCTCGCGCAGATGGCCGCCCACGACGTCGGCCATGCGCTGTGCGTGTGCGTGGCGCTCGACGACTTCGAGCGGGTGCTGGGCGTCGCGCAGCGCGACGCCCGCCTGAGCGCCTCGGTCGGCGTGCATCCCGACAGCCCGCGCACGCGCGAGCCGGACGTGGACACGCTCGTCGGTCTGGCCGCCCATCCGAAGGTGGTGGCGATCGGCGAGACCGGCCTCGACTACTACCGCACGCAAGGCGACACGGAATGGCAGCGCGAGCGCTTTCGCGTCCACATCCGGGCGGCCCGACGCTGCGGCAGGCCGCTCATCGTGCACACCCGGGCCGCCGCCGCCGACACCATCCGGCTGATGCGCGAAGAGGACGCCGGAGCGGCCGGCGGCGTCATGCACTGCTTCACCGAGGACTGGGACACCGCCCGCGCCGCGCTGGACCTGGGCTTCCACATCTCGTTCTCCGGCATCGTGACGTTTCGCAGCGCCGCGGCGCTGCGCGAGGTGGCCGCGAAGGTGCCCGCGGATCGCCTGCTGGTCGAGACCGACTCGCCCTACCTCGCCCCGGTCCCCCATCGCGGCAAGACCAACGAACCGGCCTACGTACGCTTCGTGGCTGCCTGCCTGGCGGAGCTGCGCGCGGTTTCACCGGCCTGCATCGCCGATATCACCACGGAGAATTTTTTCAATCTTTTCATGAATGAACGAAGAATTATGGATGTGAAACATGAGATTTGACCGGGTGCGCCGCCGGCTCTTCGGCGGGGCGCTGGCGCTGGTCCCGCCCCTGTGGGCCGGCGCGCAGGCCGCCCGCCCACCGGCCGCCGCGGCGCGATCCGGCCGCAGCGGCGAGGCCGGTCCCGAGTTCTGGGACGCCCTGCAGCGCGACGACGTCGATGCGGTGCAGACCTACCTGCTGCGTGGGGTCGACACCAACGTCCGTCATCCCGAGCTCGGCCCGGCGATCGTGGTGGCGGCACGCGAAAGCGCCTGGAAGACGCTGGCGCTGCTGGCCGGCCTCACCGGCACGCGCGTCGATGCGACCAATCGCCTGAACGAGACGGCGCTGATGCTCGCCGCCCTGCGCGGCAATCTCGCCGCCGTGAAGCTTCTGGCGAGCCGGGGCGCCGAGATCAATCGCCCGGGCTGGACGCCTCTGCACTATGCGGCCACCGGCGGCAACGTCGAGGTGATCCGCTTCCTGCTCGAGCACGACGCCTACATCGACGCCCAGTCGCCCAACCGGAGCACGCCGCTGATGATGGCCGCCCGCCAGAAGCACCCCGACGCGGTGCGCCTGCTGGTCCAGGCCGGCGCCGACCCGACGGCGCGCAACCAGAACGGCCTGGATGCCGCCGAGTACCTGCAGCGCGAGGGCGAGACCGAGCTCTCGGGCTGGCTGCGCGAGCGTGCCGCCGACTACAACCGGCGCTATGGCACGCTCGAGCGCCCGCGCACGGTCGAGATGATCGAGGAAGAGAAGCGCCGCGCCCGGCAGCCCAGGGAGCCGCGCCTGCCGGGCGTGCGCGACTAGGGCGTATCAACGCGCCCTGCCGGGGCGGACAGGCCCTCGAGCGCGGCCCCGGGGCCGGGGAGGGCTCGCGCGGCCGCGCTCAGAGCGCCGCATCGAGGACGAACATCAGCCCGAAGCCGACGAACAGCGCCGCAGTGGCGCTGTCGCCGAAGCCGCTGCGATGCGTCTCGGGAATCACCTCGTCGCTGATCACGAAGAGCATCGTGCCGCCGGCGAAGGCCAGCGCCCCGGGCAGCAGATGCTGCGAGATCTCCAGCAGGCCCGCGCCGGCCATGCCGCCGACCACTTCCACCAGGCCGGTGAGCGCGGCGATCCCGAGCGCATGCAGGCGGCCGTAGCCGAGGCCGGCCAGCGACATCGCCACCGCCAGCCCTTCGGGGAGATTCTGCAGCCCGATGCCCAGCGTCACGCCCAGGCCGATGGAGGCATCGCCGCTCGCCGCGCCGACACCGATCGACAGCCCCTCGGGGAAGTTGTGTACGGTGATCGCCAGCACGAACAGCCATACGCGCGTCAGCCGCTCGCGCCCGTGCTGGTATCCCTCCGGCCCCTTGGCGAAATGCTCGTGCGGCACCCACCGGTGAGCGGCCGCCATCAGCAGGCCGCCGGCGGCCATCGCCCCCACGACGCCCAGGGCCGCGGGCACGCGGCCGCCGAGCACCCCCTCGGCCAGCCGGAAGCTCGGCAGCAGCAGCGAGAAGACCGTGGCGGCCAGCATCACCCCGGCCGCGAAGGCCAGCATCGCATTGTTCACCCGCGGCGACAGGCCGTGCAGCACCAGCACCGGCAACGCGCCGATCGAGGTCGCCAGGAAGCCGCCGGTCAGGCTGGCGACGAAGGCCAGCAGCAGCGGCGAGGCTGCGGAGAACACGTCGCCGGCGGGCATCGGGGGAGGTCGGCTTGCGCCCGGTGTCCCGGGCGATCCATTATTGGGTTTCGTTCGACGGGCGGTCCACGGCAGGGAGGTTATCAGGAAGCGCCCGATCCGCTAAGGTTTCGACATCTCCCGCGACCGACGGGACCCACCGCGCAAAGGAAACCCCATGGACGCTCTCGAAAAGTACGCACCGCTGATCGGCCGCCTCGGGCTGGCGTGGCTCTTCGTGCCGGCCGGCCTCGGGAAGATCGCCGGCTTCTCCGGCACGGCCGGCTACATCGCTTCCAAGGGCCTGCCCATGCCCACGGTGCTGGCGGCGATCGCGCTGCTCGTCGAGCTGCTCGGCGGCCTGGCCATCCTGGTCGGGTTCAAGACCCGCTGGGCGGCCGCGGCGCTCGCGCTCTTCACGGTGGCGGCCGCGGTGTTCTTCCACAACTACTGGGCTTTGCCGGCGGACCAGGCGATGATGCAACAGATCAATTTCAACAAGAACATCGGCATCGCCGGCGGGCTGCTGTTCCTCGTGGCCTGGGGGGCGGGCGCCTTCAGCCTGGACCAGCGCGGGGTCGATCCGACTCGACGGGCTCCCGGAATGTCGGCATGAAGACCCGGATCGAGGTCAAGCGGGTCTATCAGCCCGCCGATCCGGCCGACGGCTTCCGGATCCTCGTCGACCGGCTGTGGCCGCGCGGCCTCGCCAAGGAGGCCGCCCACGTCGACCTGTGGCTGAAGGACGTCTCGCCGTCGAACGAGCTGCGCCACCGCTTCCATCACGACCCCTCCCTCTGGGAAGAGTTCAAGGCGAGCTACTACGCCGAGCTGGCGCAGGATGCTGCCGCAGTCGAGCAGCTACGCGCCGTGCTGGCCAAGCACCACGTCGTCACGCTGCTGTTCGGCGCCAAGGAGGAACGCTTCAACAACGCGGTGGCCCTGCGCGAATTCCTCACCGAAAGAAAACATTAGAGATCACATGAAATTATCGTCTCAATTATTTGTTTCATAACGAATCTCATAGAGAAATTACCGAGCACCCGCGAAGGTTGGCCACAAGCCTTCCAGTACCGCGACGCTCCGTCGCAGGGCGGATTGGAATCTCATGTGAAACCTTCATTTCGTCCGCCAGTGGATTGTTTCATCAGCGATCTGGCTCGCTGATGATCGAGCTGCCGCGCGGTGGTGCGCCATGGGGTATCCCCATTTCGCGCAAGCTGCGCACAGCAGCTTCATGCTGGAGCTGCAGGAGCTCGGGGACCCACCAGGGCATTTTTCGGCGGCCGGTCAGCCAGTCGCGCACGGTACGAGGATGGCGTCGCAGGCGCCGGGCGATGATTTCGATCGGCACGCCGTTGCAGTAGGCCGCAGCCTGCTCGGGGTTGCCGCAATTGCGCATAATGTGTGTTATGTCAAATCAAGCGATCTCCAGAACCCTCAACCGCGGCCGATGGTATCACCATCGGCCTTTCTTTTTGCCCGGGCATGATCGGACCACCACGCAACGTCCAGATGCTCTTTCGACGCCTCATCGACAACGTAGGCGGCCCCAGAACCGCCGCCAAGATCCTGCACGTCACAGCCCGCACCGTAGGCCGATGGATCGCCGACCAAGCGCCGTACCAAGCCGCAGCGCTGCTATGGTGGACAAGCCCAATCGGACGCGAGTCGATCGGCATTGACGACCGGAACCTGATCACCACCCTGCGCCGACTCACCGACTCGCTCGACGCCGAGCTTGCCACCGAGCGAGAACGATGCGCCAACCTCGAAGCAGCGCTCGACGCCGCCACCGGACGCATCGCAGCCAACGACGGGCACGCCTATGGGCGCGGAGCCATCAACATCGGTTCGACGTTGCCAAGAACAGGATCTCGCGCCGACGCGAGAACCATGCAACAAGCGGCAGCGCCGGATCGAGCAGCCCGTTAGCCAGCTCCACAGCCGACTCCCAACCCGTAAACACACCACCATAGACCTCGCGCGGCGCCTGATCGATCCCCTTGGAGCACCACACACGACGCTCGCCGAGCTCGCCCTCCTCGGCGTTCTTCGCGATGTATTTGCCCATGTACGCTGCGAGCTTGTGCCGCAGTTTCTTTTCACGCCAAGGGTTGCGCACATCGATGTTGCCATTGTCCGCACCGACAACCGAGCGCCACACCGCCCTTACCAACCGATAGTTCTGCCGACCAGACACCGCGACGTGCATATGCCATGCACCGCGCCGCTGCCGCTCATGAGTCGCAACGTATTGGAATCCCGTTACAACGTAACGCCGTAGACGACGGACGAACTCCTGCCAGTCCCGAGCGAGACGCTTGCGGTCCGTCATGCATTCGCGATAGGTCAAGGTCAGCATCCGGTCCGCCTTGATAGCCTTCAGGCGCGCGGCGCACTCCACCCGCGCCCGCCGTGCCGCCCGCTCCCGATGCTCAGCGCGACGGCGATCGAAGTCGATCCGGGCATCGCGCCACGCGCAATACGCCTCCAGATCGAAGGCCTCATCCCACGGCCCGGGGTCGACCAAGCGAGCCGATCCGCGCATGGCCACCGCCGACCCCCTACGAGCCGCCGCAGCGGCCATCAAGGCCCCCTCGGCACACGTCGGCGTCCGACGGTCATAGCGCTGCACCATGACCTCCCGCTCGCCATCGCCAAAATCCCGGATCGATAGCGTGTAGCTATCGACAAAGGCCCTGTGATCGGGCATGATGCCCGTGTCGTCTGACTGCACGTCCAAGCTCGCTCAGATGGCCGCCCCGGCAACTCTCACCCTGCCGGGGCATTTTTTTATCCAAATCAACCGGTTACAAGACCGACCCCGCGATCGGCGTCCTGACGCCGGCCCTGTCGTGTTGGTTTGTGTCCCCCTTTCAAGTCTAGGCGCCGGCCTGCGGCCGGCGCCCGTCGGCAGAGCCGCCGGGCGCCGCCGCTAGCCGCGCCATTTCAACCACCCCCACAGCAGCAGCAGGATCACGCTCAGGATCGACCAGAGCCAGGACCAAAACTCCCCGACGGCGGCGCCGCGCGGCAGCGGCGGCCGCCACGGCTTCGACACCCCTCGGCGAATCCGCGCCGGCTCGCCGAACGCATCGTCCAGCGGACCCTCGATCTCCAACGTCTTGCGAGCGAAGCGCTCGCGGTACCAGTCCCGGTCCATCATGCCCATGGCAGCCTCCAGATCGACGCCAGAGCGATTTTCGGGCGCTGCGCCACGCTCCGCAGGCCTGCGGCGCCCCGAACGGCCCACGGCGGCCGATACGCGGCCAAGAAGAGGCCCCGACATCCACGGTCGCGCACCGCCCCATGCCCTCGACCGGGCTACGGGCTCGCTCCGCAAGCCCTACCGGCCGACCCCTCCGGGGCTCCGGGGCAACATGGGGCGGAAATCGACCTACGGCATACCCGCCGATCGATGGCTCCCAGAAACGGAGCGCAAAAGGCATGCCAGATATTGCGTTACTCGATAACTGTGAGATACCGCACATCGGACGATGATTGGATGTTGCGTTACAAAGTAACGTCATATAAGCTATCGTTACCGGATAACGAAGACGGATATGAAACAGCCCGAGGACGACAAAACCATCGACCTAGTAACCGCCGAGCAACGGATAGCGAAGCGACTAGAGCAACGGCTAGGGCGGCGACTCGCCAACGATCCGTCATATGGACCTACCCCGGAGCAGAAAGAGGCGATGCGCAAAGAGAGGCAGCGCGAACTGGCGGCCGCGCGGCAGGCCAAGTACCGAAAGCGAGCCGAAGCCAAAGGGGACGTGGCCGTAGGACTGATGCTCAGCGGCGACACGGATCGATCGCTCCAGACCCTATGCGTGCACCACGGCTGCGATCGGCGGCAGATGATCGAGGCGTTGATATCGCAGGAATTCGCACGAGTGATCAACGAAGAACTCCCCGGCCAAGAATCCACAGCGCTCATAGAGGAGACGATATTTGCCCGCACCCGCAAGCACCGAGTGATGCGAGTTACGGAGTAACGTGCTTATCGTCACTGGCCGGCGCCGCATCAGCCGCCGGCTGCGCGGGGAACACCGCCCTGAATGGAGAGTACGGGGGAGAGCGCAGCCACGCCCTGCACTCCTCGACCGACAGACCAGCGTCCGAGCCCTGATCCGTTACGCAGTAACAACGTGACTGCGTGGACATGCACCCGACTACGGCAGGCATCGATACCACCTTGCGCAGCCCGTCATAAAGCGGCGCTGACTCGGGTCGCCCGACCAAGCGAGGCGCAAACGATGTCACCGACAACGCCGCCGGCGCAACCGGCGCAGCCCTCGCAGGCAACACACCGCCCTCCCCGGCCTTGTGATCGACCACCGCCCCCGAGTACACCGACCGGCCCGCGATCGCATCGGACACGCGACCGAACATCCGCCAACCGAGCGCCCCGGCGATCGCCACAACGACGACGAACACATAGAGCGCCAACGGAATCCGCCGCGACCGTTTCACGTGCATCGACGCCGACTTGTACAAGCTGAACACCTTGCGCGGCGGCTTGTAACGCACGCGGATCGCCTTCGCCCGATCGGCGGCGCTGCTCGGGTCCGCCGCTTCCGACCACTCCAACAGCTCACCGCCTGCCCAGTGCGATCGCACGTGCAGATGCTTGCCCGTGAGCTTGCGAATGTTGGCGTCGATCATCGTCGGGTGCTGCGTCAACAGCCAGAAGTCGAGGCCCTTGTGCCGATGCCGTTCCATCGCTGCGACATGGGGCGGCACCGACGAGCCCTGCGCTCGCGCCCGGAACGCATTCTGGGCTTCATCGATGATGACCAGCGCGCCATCCGGGAAAGTGAACTCAGGGTAAGAAATCGACGGGTCATCAGGGTGCCGACGGATCACCGTCCACTGCTCGACCGGAGGCACCAGCTCATGCGGCACAGCCAAGTCGCGGATGCCCATGACGAACACCGGCCGACTCGGATTACGCTCACGCTCAGCGAGCAGCATCGACACCGCGAGCGCAGTCTTACCGGCACCCGGCACCCCGCTGATGATGGTCAAGAGAGCGCCGGTGCTCATGCGCTCAGCACCCCTAGACGACGGGCCGCCAAGAGCGACACGGCTGCGGCCAGCGCACCGAGCCAGATGCCCACGGCGTCAATGAAGCCACCGAGAGCCAGCAGCTGGTACACATCACCCGGCAAGCCACCGAGCGAGCCCGTAATCGCGGTCTCGATGCGACCGTTGATCGCGCCCCAACCGGCGTAGGTGATGACGCCGACGCCTAGCGCGGCGACACCCTTTTTCGCCCAGCCGCTGATGCCCGATGCGACAAACGACGCCCAGCTCACCACCGACCCCACAGCCAACCGAAGACAGCACCTACCACGGCGCAGAAGACCATCAGCGCGCCAATAGCACCCTCAGCGCCATCAACCACATCCGCGCACATCATGGGATCGATCACGATGCCCCCCTCCCAACCATGAACAAAAACGCGCCTGCCGACAGCCACGACAACGCGATCACCACCGGCCGCACGCCGCTCGCCAAGTCGCAAAGCGGCGTCCACTCCAACGAATAGCTACGGCCCATCATCGTCACCTGCTTTGCTGCAGGACAGCTCCCCGCAGCCGAGAGCGTCTGATCGAAATCGACATCGCGCGTCTGCTCTTCCAGCTCGATGTCATCGTCATGCTCGCCCAGCGGCTGACAACCCGACGCGTCCGGGTGTTCGACGCATACATCCGGCCCCGGATCCTTCGGCGGCGCCTGATCACCACCAGCCTGCGGTTCGGCCGTCGTCGTCGTCTCCACCGTTTGCGACGCATCCGGGTGAGTCGTCGTCGTCGTGGTCGTTTCAGTGACCGTTACTACGTCACCCTGATAGGTGATGTTGTAGGTGGTCGCCCGCAGCCGGGTCTGCACACCTGCATCCGTCACCGTAGTAGTCGTCTCAGCAGGCCCCGGCAGCGTCGCAGGCCCGGTCACCTGCAATGGCTCGGCCTCCGGCTGTACGTAGTCCACCACCGAGCGCAGCACTTCGGGCGCTTTGTTCGGCGCGGCGATCAGCCCTTGCTGGAATGAAATCTCCATCTGCTGTTCAGTCGCGGGCACGTAGCCCGGAGAACCGACCTTAGCGAGGGCAACGGGGAAATATCCGTCCTGCATCGGGCGAGACGTGCAGTTATTGAACGCCTGCCAACCCGCAGGGGCAGGCTGCCCTTTCAGATACTGCACGCTGAACAACGAGGGCTTCACCTGATTCTGCCACTCCGGAGCCGGCACATATGCATACCCGTGCCCCACGGCGCCGACAGGCAGCTCACAGATCGCAGCGCTATAACCCGTACACTCGGACGCGTAGGGCCCCGACACGTTCCAGCACAACCCACCCTGCGCCGAATCCAACGCTTGCCATTGGCCGTTCAGGTACTGCAACCCCTCATAGGCAAGCCCCGCTAAAGCCAGCGGACCCGCCATGCCAGCAGCGATGCGCGCCGCCCGCGCCAAGCTCGCCACCGACACCAAGCGCGACAACTGCAAGGCAGCCTGATTCGCGGGCACCTTGAGCGCCTGCGCACGCAGCAGCCGCGCCCCTCCTGCGCCGTCGGCCGTCGCCGGCCAACTCGCCACCGGTGAGCTCACCGAGACACCACCAGAAGCCGAGATGTTCGTGCGAATCGTCGCGCCGGGATCGAGCGCCCAACCGGGCACCAACGCCCAGCTCGAGACCGCCCACGCCCCGAGCAGCACCCCCACCAGCAGCGCGCCCCAACGCCTTAGCGCAACACGATCCATGCCGCCCCCACGATCGCGAGGAATCCCGCGACAAAGTACGCATCCGTCATCAGCGCCACGACAGAGGCCTCCGTAACACGTGCACCGACCAGGCGCCCACCCATACGAGCGCCACCAACCAGCCCAACGCCACACCATCGAGCAGATGCCCGGCCTCATCACACGGCCCGAACGCCACCGCCGGCGCGTCCTGCACCGAGAGCACCACACCCGACTGACGCGTCACGATCTGCCACATCCCGCCTGCCAGCTCGACCGTTGAAATGACCGGGGGTGAGCCCGTCGAAACGACCGGACCCACCCCCGACCACATCGCCGCCGCCGCATCGGCAGGCGAGCCGTAGCATTGCCCGCCGAAGAGCGCGCCCATGGCTTAGCGGACGGCCCTGCGCATGTACAGGAACGCGGCGATCGCCACGACGATGCCGATCACCGTGCCGGCGACCGAGACCGCATCGGACTTCGCATCGGTCAGGGCAGTCGTCACCTCCGTCGGCACGGCGGCCATCACCGAGCCCACCGAGCCGGCACCCAGAGCGGCCAGAGCCGCGAGCTTTTTCTTCATTTCAACCTCCAGACGGCCCGAGAAGATCGGACACGCAGCTGGGCCAGTGCTGCGTTACCGGGTAACTGCTAGACGATGACCGCCTGAGCGCGCATCGAAGGCAACCGCGCCTCCAGCTGCAACCGCTCGACCGTGCGATCCATTTGCCGCTGAGCGGCCGCCCTGCCCTCCTGCGTAGGCGGCCACGCCCATTGCGAGCAGACCCACTCGACCGGACCCGGACCACGCGCAGGCTCGCGAAACAACACGAAGCCGTAATGGCCCAGATCGGCCGACAGGCAGACGAAACCGTCATAGGTCATAACCATGACGCGCCCTCTATCGTTACGACGTAACGCTATGCCGCCCGCTTCGACGACGGCTCGGCCGCAACAGCCGGCGCGAGCTTCGCCACCACCGCCTCTACCCTCCCCTCGCGATTGGTCCGCAGGGTGAACAACGCGTCATAGTTGCCCGGCCGGACCTCCTCCTGCCCACGCGGCAGAAGCATCTGCCCGACCGACGGTTCGATCACACCGGTCTCCGGATTCGGCGCGTGATAGACGCACTGCGCTTCGGCCAGCGTGTAGGGATTGCCCGTCTTGCGGGAGGTACCGCGCCGGACATCGACGCGCAGGATCTGGATCGACAGCTGCATAGCTCACCCCTTTCGGTTTAGGATGCTGTTACGAAGCTCGCAATTACGAGCCTCGTAACATTACTAGGAGTGTAACGATGGGTCAACAGGACCTAATCGACGCGGCAGTCCGGAAAGCAGGCAGCAATGCCGCCCTCGCCCGACTCCTCGGCAAAGCGCCACCGCGCATTACCAACTGGAGAAAAGGCGTCGAACCGGTACCCGACGACGTAATCGCAGCGCTGGCGCGCTACATCGGAGAGGACCCAATTACGACCCTCGCCCGGTCCCGGGGCGGACTCTGGGAGAAGGTCTCAACGGGTTTTGAATCGCTGCTGCTATACGCGATCACCAGCTGGAGACGTAGCGTAGCTGGATAGCAGCAGACTATCGATCGCTTGATTTCGATAGCTGTATGTTATGTAAAATAATAGATATCGCCGCAGCTCGCGAGCCGACCATGATCGGACCCCCGCGCACCGCGCCGTTGCTCTTCACGCGGCTCGTCGAGAACGTTGGCGGCGTGCAGCCAGCCGCGCGCATCCTGCACGTGACCCCGCGCACCGTGCGTCACTGGCTCGCCGACCAGGCCCCGCATCCGGCGGCCGATCTGCTGTGGTACGCCAGCCCCATGGGGCGCCACGCGCTCACCATCGATCAGGGCAACCTGATCGCCACCCTGCACGCCCTGACCGACAATCTGTCGCGGCGGCTCGACGCTGCCGAGCGGGAATGCACCGCGCTCGCGGCGGCGCTCGATCGCGCGTGCGGTCGCATCGCGGCGAACGACCCGCGCGCTTAGGTCTCAAGGGCTTGTATGCGGTGCCGAAAGTATCTACAATGTATCTACTTTCAAAGGAGAGTGGATGTGCGCGTCGAAGTCCAGAAGTGGGGAAACAGCGCCGCCGTGCGTGTCCCTGCTCCGGCGCTGAAAGATGCCGGCATGCAGGTTGGTCAAAGTCTCGAGTTGCGAGTCGAAGGAGGCAGGCTGGTCCTGGAACCGGCAACCGAAAGCCTCGAAGACCTGTTGGCGAAGATGACGCCGGAGAACCGCCATGGCTTGGCTCTGGAAGGGTCGTCCGTAGGGGCTGAAGCTTGGTGACGCGAGCTTATGTCCCCGAGCGAGGCGATGTCGTCTGGCTGGACTTCACGCCGCAGGCGGGCCACGAGCAAGCGGGCCGTCGCCCTGCCCTCGTGCTTTCGCCGGCGGCTTACAACGGGAAGAGCGGCTTGATGCTCTGCTGCCCGCTCACCAACCAGGTAAAGGACTATCCATTCGAAGTGCCGGTCACGCCTTCCACCGGCAAGGTCAGCGGAGTTGCGCTGGCTGATCAGGTGCGATGTCTCGATTGGCACTCTCGTAATGCCTCGAAGTTCGCGTCGGTGACGACGCAGTGTGCTCTGGATGTGAGTGCGAAAGTGAAGCTGCTCCTGCCCTGAGTAGTGGCGCGTCGCTTCGCGAGCAACGAAGCCCGGGGCCCGGCTCATTGTCTCTCGCGCCGCGACCGCGCACGCTCGAGCAGCCGCAGCAGCTCGGGCAGCGGGCGCGTGTTGACCACGTCGCCGCGCTCGATCCAGCCGCGGCGCGCCTGCCCGACCCCGAAGCGCAGGTTGGCGAACTGCGCGGTATCGTGGGCGTCGGAGTCGATCGCGAGCAGCACGCCCTCGTCCTTGGCCATGCGGCAGTGCGTGTCGATGAGATCGAGCCGCTCGGGGTGGGCGTTGAGCTCGAGCCATGTGCCCCGCTCGCGCGCCTTGCGCATCACCTGCAGCATGTCGACGTCGTAGGGCTCGCGCTCGCCGATCAGCCGGCCGCTCGGGTGCGCGAGCAGCCTGACGTGGGGGTTCTCGAGCGCGCGCAGGATGCGGGCGGTCTGCTGCGCGCGGCTCAGGTTGAAGCGGCCGTGCACGGCAGCGACGACGAGGTCGAGGCCGGCCAGCGCGCTGTCGGGCAGGTCGAGCGCCCCGTCGTCGAGGATGTCGACCTCGATGCCCTTGAGCACGTGCATGCCGCGCGAGCGCGCATTGAACCGGTCGATCTCCTCGCCCTGCACGCGCAGCCGCTTCTCGTCGAGGCCGTGCGTCATGCCCTGGCGGCGCGAGTGCTCGGTGATCGCGAGGTACTCGAAGCCGAGCGCCTTGGCGGCGGCGGCCATGGCCTCGAGGGTGTCGTGGCCGTCGGTGGCGGTGGTGTGCGCGTGCAGGTCGCCGCGCAGGTCGCCGGGCTCGATGAGCTTCGGCAGCCGCCCTGCCCTCGCCGCGTCGATCTCGCCGCGGTCCTCGCGCAGCTCCGGCTCGATCCACGGCAGGTCGAGCGCCGCGTAGACCGATTCCTCCGTGTCGCCGGCGATGCGCTCGTCGCCGCGGAACACGCCGTACTCGTTGATCTTCAGCCCGCGATCCTGCGCCAGGCGGCGCAGCGTGATGTTGTGCGCCTTCGAGCCGGTGAAGTACACCAGCGCCGCTCCGAAGCTCCCGGGAGCGACCACGCGCAGGTCGATCTGCAGGCCCCCGCGCAGCCGCACGCTGGCGCGCGTGGTGCCGCTCGAGAGCACCTCCTCGACCTCGGCGTAGCGGGTGAGCTGCTCGACCGCCCGGTTCCCCTTGCGCCCCTCGACCAGGATGTCGAGGTCGCCCACGGTCTCGCGCATGCGCCGGTAGCTGCCGGCGACGACCGTGCGCTCGACGCCCTTGGCCCGTTGCAGGTGCGCGACCAGCGCATCGGCGTAGTGCCCGGCCACGGCGAGCTTGACGCGGTGCTCCTTCGACAGGTGCGCCGCGACCGCCGACTCGATCCTGCTTTCGGTCTTCTCGCCGAAACCGGGCAGCGCACGGATGCGGCCGTCGCGTGCGGCGCGCAGCACCTGCTCCGGCGTCTGCACATCGAGGTCGTGCCACAGCACCGCGACCCGCTTCGGGCCCAGCCCGGGCACCTGGAGCAGCTCGGTGACCGCCGGCGGCATCTCGCGGCGCAGGCGCTCCAGCAGCTCGCAGGTCCCGGTGGTGACGACCTCGCGGATCTTGCCGGCGAGATCGGCCCCGATGCCGCGCAGCCTGGGGAGGTCGCGGCCCTGCCCGACCATCTCGCCGACGTCGGCGCCCAGCTCCTGGAGCGTGCGCGCGGCGTTGCGGTAGGCGTTGATGCGGAACACGTTGGCGCCCTGGATCGCGAGCCGGTCGGCGATCTCGTCGAACACCGCCGCGACGGCAAGATTGCGCACCGGCATCTTCCCTCCCTCTGCAAGCCCCTGAATGATCCGGCGCTCGTCGAGGGAGATCAACCCCATGCACCGTGCTCTGCGACGCGGATCGCGGCCGCCCAGCGCTGCCCGATGCGGGCGCCTCCGGCCGGGCGCTTGGCGCCGTACGCAGCCTCGCTGGCCGGCCCGCGACCGCGCTGCTAGACTTCCCGCGCACACGGAGGATCCCGAGATGCTGCGAAGACTCGCCCTCGCCGGCGCCGCGCTGGCGGCGTTCGGCGTCGCGCCGGCCCAGGCGGCCTGCACCACCACGATCGGCAGCGTGATGTCGCTCACCGGCTCGCTGGCCGCCCTCGGCCAGGAGATCGCCAAGGGCGCGCAGCTGGCCATCGCCGACCTGAACGCGGCCGGCGGCGTGAACGGCTGCCAGCTGGCGCTGTCGCTGCTCGACGACCAGACCAACCCGTCGGTGGGGGTCGATGCCGCACGCAAGCTGGTCGACGTGCAGCACGTGCCGGCGATCGTGGGCGCACTCTCGAGCGGGGTGAGCGCGGCCATCCTCGCCTCGGTGACGGCCTCGGCCAAGGTGGTGGAGATCTCGCCCGCCTCGACCTCGCCCTCCTTCACCGAGCTCGCCCAGCAGGGCAAGACGGGCGGCTACTGGTTCCGCACCTGCCCCTCGGACGCGCTGCAGGGCGTGGCCATGGCCAAGCTGGCGAGCGACGCGAAGCTGAAGAAGGTGGCCGTGCTGTACCTGAACAACGCCTACGGGCAGGGCCTGAGCAGGGAGTTCTCCCACGCCTTCGAGAAGCTGGGCGGCGCGATCACCCAGAACGTCGCCTACAACCCGAGCCAGCCTTCGTATCGCTCGGAGGTGAACAAGGCGCTCTCGCCGAAGCCCGAGGCGCTGTTCCTGATCGGCTATCCCGGCGACGGCACCACCATCGCGCGCGAGTGGATCGCCGCGGGCGGCCCGCAGCGCTTCCTGCTGCCCGACGGGCTGCAGTCGCAGGACTTCGCCAACGACGTCGGCGCGCGCTACCTGAAGGACGTCCTCGGCACGGCCGCCGGCTCGGTCGATACGCCCTCGCTCGAGACGTTCAGGAAGGGCTACCAGGCCAGGTACGGCGCGCTGCCCGCGCAGCCCTACATCACCAACGCCTACGACGCCACGGTGCTCGTGGGCCTGGCGATGGCGCGTGCCCGGGCGGCCACCGGAACGGCGATCCGCGACAACCTGCGCAAGGTCACCGATCCCAAGGGCGAGAAGGCCTACGCCGGGGTCGAGGGCCTGAAGAAGGCCCTGGAGCTGGCCGCCGCCGGCAAGCCGGTGCAGTACGTGGGCGCCTCGGGGCCGCTGCAGTTCGACGCCAACGGCGACATCGATGCGCCGATGGTGGTGTGGAAGGTCGACGCCGCGGGCAAGGTCGTTCCGACCGGCATGATGCCGGTCGAGCAGATCGGGGAGCTGCGCGCGCGCATGCGCTGACGATGCTCGAAGTCGCGCGGCTGGTGAAGGAGTTCGGCGGGCTGCGCGCCGTCGACGACGTTTCCTTCACGCTGCGCGAAGGCACGATCACCGGGCTGATCGGCCCCAACGGCGCAGGCAAGACCACGCTGTTCGACACCATCGCCGGCGTGCACCGGCCCGACGGCGGAGAGATCGTCTTCCGCGGCCGGCGCATCGGCGGCCGACCCCCGCACCGCATCTTCGGCGAGGGGCTGGTGCGCACCTTCCAGATTCCGCGCCCCTTCGCCGGCATGACGGTGCTCGAGAACTGCATGCTGGTGCCGCAGGCACAGGCCGGCGAGCGCTTCTGGAACAACTGGGTGGCACGTGGGCGCGTACGCGCCCAGGAGCGCGCGATCCGCGAGCGGGCGCTGGAGACGCTCGAGTTCGTCGGGCTGGCGCGCCTGCGCGGGGAGTTCGCGCGCAACCTCTCGGGCGGGCAGCAGAAGCTCCTCGAGCTGGCGCGCGTGCTGATGGCCGAGCCGCGGCTGATCCTGCTCGACGAGCCGGGCGCGGGCGTGAACCCCACCCTGCTCACGGCCATCGTCGAGCGGCTGCGCGAGCTGCACGCGCGCGGCATCACCTTCCTGGTCATCGAGCACAACATGGATCTGGTCATGAACCTGTGCGACCCGATCCTGGTGATGGCCCAGGGCAAGCTGCTCATGCAGGGCTCGCCCGAGGCGGTGCGCAGCGACGCCCGCGTGCTCGAGGCCTACCTCGGCGGGGCGCCGGCTTGAGCGCGCCGGCGCTCGAGGTGCGGGCGCTGGTCGCCGGCTACGTGCCGGAGCTCGACATCCTGCGCGGCGTCTCGCTCGAGGTGCGCGAGCACGAGATCGTCACCGTGCTCGGCCCCAACGGAGCAGGCAAGTCCACGCTGATGAAGACGATCGCCGGCCTCGTGCCGATGCGCGCCGGCACGATCCGCCTGTTCGGGACCGATCTCCCGGGAGTGGCCGCGCACCGCATGGTGCGCCATGGCCTGGCCTACGTGCCGCAGGTGGGCAACGTGTTCGCGCGCCTGTCGATCGAGGAGAACCTGGCCATCGGCGCATGCGCGCGCACCGACCGCGCGGCGATCGAGGAGGACCTGGCGCGCATGTACGCCCTCTTCCCGCGCCTCGGCGAGCGCCGGCGCCAGCCCGCCGGCACGCTCTCGGGCGGCGAGCGCCAGATGGTGGCCGTAGCGCGCGCGCTCATGGCGCGCCCGCGCGTGCTGATGCTCGACGAGCCGTCGGCGGGGCTCTCCCCGCTGATGGTGGGGACGCTCTTCGCCAAGGTGCGCGAGGTGCGCGAGGTGCGCGAGACAGGCCTGAGCATCCTCGTGGTGGAGCAGAACGCGCGCGCCGCGCTCGCCGTCTCCGACCGCGGCTACGTGCTCGCCGAGGGCCGCGAGCGCATCACGGGCGACGCGCACGCGCTGCTCGCCGACCCCGAAGTGGGCGAGCTGTACCTGGGCGCACGGCGCGCGCTGGCATGATCGCCCAGTACGCCGCGGACGGCATCGTGCTCGGGGCCACCCTCGCGCTGGGCGCGATCGGGCTCACCCTCACCTACAACATCCTGCGCTTCGCCAACTTCGCGCACGGCGAGTTCCTCACCTTCGGAGCGTATTTCGCGCTGGTGTTCGCCGCCCTCTTCGCCGGCGGCCAGACGCTCGGCCCGCTCACCTTCGGCTGGGGCTTCCTGGAAGCAGTGGCCGCGGCCGTGGTCCTCACCGGCCTGCTGGCGCTCGTGCTCGATCGCCTGCTGTTTCGCGCCCTGCGGCGCAGCGACGTCACCGTGACGCTGGTGATCGCCTCGTTCGGCGCATCGCTGATGCTGCGCAACGTGGTGGTGTTCGTCTGGGGCTCGCGTCCCGAGTACTACTCGCGCGAGATCGCCGTGCGCAGCGAGCTCCTGCCGGGCGTGTTCATGAGCGCCGACGAGGTGTTCGTGATCGGGCTCACCGCGCTGGCCATGCTCGCGCTCGCCCTCTTCCTCTCGCGCACGCGCCTGGGCCGCGCCATGCGAGCGGTCTCCGACGATCCCGCGCTCGCGCGCGTGTCCGGCATCGACGTGCAGGCGGTGATCCGCTGGACCTGGCTCATCGGCGGCGGCCTGGCTGCGGTGGCCGGAGCGCTGTTCGGGCTCACCGTCCAGATCTCCCCGGAGATGGGCTTCAACATGATCCTGCCGATGTTCGCCGCGGCCATCCTCGGCGGCGTGGGCAGCATCCAGGGCGCGGTGCTGGGCGGGCTCGTCATCGGGCTGGCGCAGGCGCTCTCGGTGCCGCTGATCGGCGCGGCGTACAAGCCGGCGGTCGCCTTCGCGCTGATGTTCCTGATCCTGCTCTTCTACCCCAGGGGAATCCTCGGAGGACGCACGTGAGCGACCTGGGCGGCCTGCTGTCCTACGGGGTGTTCTTCCTCGCGCAGGCGGCGATCTTCGCGGTCGTGTGCCTGGGGCTGAACCTGCAGTGGGGCTACACCGGCCTGTTCAACATCGGGGTGTCGGGCTTCTTCCTCGTCGGGGCCTATGCCTTCGCGATCCTGTGCGGGCCCGAGTACCCGATGCGCCTGGGCGGCTTCGGGCTGCCCTTCCCGGTCGGGCTCGCAGGCAGCGTCGCGGCGGCGGCGCTGGTCGCCTGGGTGGTCGGCATCCCGACGCTGCGATTGCGCGGGGACTACCTCGCCATCGTCACCATCGGCATCGCCGCCACGCTGCAGCTGGTGGCACTCAACGCTCAGTGGCTCACCGGAGGCAGCCAGGGCACCGGCGGCATCCCGCGCCCGCTGCCGGAGGCGGCCGACACCGTGCTCGGGCGCAACCTGCTGATGCTGGCCGTCGTGGCGGCCGTCGTCGTCGCGGTGTACGCGGCGCTCGAGGCCGTGGTGCGCTCGCCCTGGGGTCGCGTGCTCAAGGCGATCCGCGAGGACGAGACCGCTGCCTCGTCGCTGGGCAAGAACGCCTTCGCCTTCCGCCTGCAGGCATTCGCGATCGGCTCGGCCATCATGGGCGCGGGCGGTGCGCTCCATGCCAGCTTCATCGGCTTCGTGAGCCCGCAGGACTTCCAGCCCGTCCTCACCTTCCAGGTGTGGACCATGCTGGTGGTCGGCGGCAGCGGCAACAACCGGGGCGCGGTGCTCGGGGCACTGCTCATGTGGGCGGTGTGGACGCTCAGCGGCAGCCTCGCCCAGCAATTGCTGCCGGCCGACCTGCAGGTCAAGGGCGGCGCCGCACAGGTGGTGCTGATCGGGCTGGTGCTGATGGCGATGCTGGTGCTGCGGCCGCGCGGCCTGATCGGCGAGGAGGCGGTGGTGTCGCGCGAGGCCGAAGTGGGCCCCGCGCGCGGGGCCGGCCGTTAGCACCGCCGCAACTTGAAGACGTCTTCAGGCGAGCCCTTCCGCCTCGAGCGCGCGCCGCACGGCCGGGCGCTGGGCGACGCGGCCCATGTAGGCGGCGAGGTTGGCGCGCGACGAGATGTCGAGCTTCATCGGCACGGTCCAGCGGGTGACCACGAACAGGTAGGCGTCGGCCACGGTGAAGTCGTCGCCCATGAGGTACTGCCTGCCCGCCAGCTGCCCGTCGACCCAGGCGTAGCGGCCCAGCAGCTTCTCGCGGTTGATCGCCTTGGCCTCTTCCGGATAGGCCGGGTTGAACAGCGGGCTGAACTGCTTGTGGATCTCGGCGGTGACGAAGTTGAGCCATTCCATGACGCGGTAGCGCGCCATCGTTCCTGCCGGCGGCGCGAGCTTCTTCGCCGGCACCTGGTCGGCGATCCACTGCACGATCACCGGCCCTTCGGTCAGCCGCTGGCCGTCGTCGAGCTCGAGCAGCGGCACGTAGCCCTTGGGGTTGACGGTGTAGTAGTCGGTGCCGTCCTGCAGCTTGTGCGTCTTGGTGCTGGCCAGCACGGCCTCGAACGGCAGCCCGGATTCGTGGAGCACAATGTGCGGAGACAGCGAGCAGGCGCCGGGCGAGTAGTACAGCTTCATGAGCAGACCTCCAGGGGAAACCCCGGATGATAGGCTTCTTCACCATCGGACATTCGACGCGGTCGGTCGCCGAGCTCGCAGCCCTGCTGCAGGAGGCCGGCTGCGACCTGGTCGTGGACGTGCGCACCGTCCCGCGCTCGCGCACCAACCCCCAGTTCAACGGCGATACCCTGCCCGCCGCGCTCGCCGCGTTCGGCATCGGCTATCGCCACCTGGCCGCGCTGGGCGGCCTGCGCGGCCGGCGCAAGGACGCCCCGCCCTCGCCCAACGGCTGGTGGGAGAACGCCAGCTTTCGCAACTACGCCGACTACGCGGCGAGCCCGCCGTTTCGCGCCGGGCTGCAGGCGCTGCGCGCGCTGGGCGAGAGCCACCGCTGCGCCATCATGTGCGCGGAGGCGGTATGGTGGCGCTGCCATCGCCGCATCATCGCGGACTATCTGCTGCTCGAGGGCGAGCCGGTGTTCCACATCATGGGGCACGGCAAGATCGAGCCGGCCACGCCGACGCCGGCCGCGCTCCGCCAGGCCGACGGCACGCTCACCTATCCGCCGCACTGAGTCGGCCACGGCCGCTCTCCATCCGTCGAGCATCCGGCGGGGGATGCGCGAACCCGGGACGACTGGGATACCCTCTCCCCTCGATACGGAACGCCGCGCGCCATGATGCCCCGATTCGCCGCCAACCTCACCCTGCTGTTCACCGAGCTGCCCTTCCTCGAACGCTTCGGCGCTGCCGCGCAGGCTGGATTCGAAGCCGTCGAGTTCCTCTTCCCGTACGGCTACGACAAGGACGCGCTGGCCGGGCAGCTGCGCCGCCACCGGCTGGTGCAGGTGCTGCACAACCTGCCTCCCGGCGACTGGGACGCCGGCGAGCGCGGCATCGCCTGCCATCCGGATCGCGTCGGCGAATTCCGGCAAGGCGTGGCGCGGGCGATCGAATACGCCACCGCGCTCGAGTGCCGGCAGCTCAACTGCCTGGCCGGCATCGCGCCGCCGGGCGCGAGCGCGCAACAGGTGCGCGCCACGCTGGTGGACAACCTGCGCTTTGCCGCCGCCGAGCTGGGCCGCGCCGGCATCCGGCTGCTGGTCGAGCCGATCAACGTCTTCGACATGCCGGGCTTCTACCTGAACCGCACCGCGCAGGCGATCGATCTCCTCGACGAGGTCGGCTCGGACAACCTCTTCCTGCAGTACGACATCTACCATGCGCAGCGCATGGAGGGCGAGCTCGGCAACACCATCGCCAGATACCTGCCGCGCATCGCCCACATGCAGCTGGCCGACAACCCCGGGCGCCACGAGCCGGGCACCGGCGAGATCAACTACGCGTGGCTGCTGCGTCACATCGACCGCCTCGGCTACGAGGGCTGGATCGGCTGCGAGTACCGGCCGGCGGCCGGCACGCAGGCCGGGCTCGGCTGGATGCAGGCGCTGGGCGGCTGAGCCGCGCTGCCGCCGGCCCGTGCAACGTCGTCACCTGCAACTCGAACAAGGAGATCGTTCGATGGCGAACCTCGGCTTCAACGGGCCGCCGCGCGCGCTGCTCGAGGCGATGTTCGCCGCAGCGGTGAAGGCGGCACTGCCCGAGCACTGCCTGCGCGAGCACCTGCCCGCGCCGCCGGCCGGGCGCACCATCGTCATCGGCGCGGGCAAGGCCTCGGCCGCGATGGCCCAGGCCCTCGAGCACCACTGGACGGCGCCGCTCGAGGGCCTGGTGGTCACCCGCTACGGCTACGCCGTGCCGTGCCGGCACGTCGAGATCGTCGAGGCCGCGCACCCTGTGCCCGACGAAGCGGGGCATCGCGCGGCCCGGCGCATGCTGCAGCGCGTGCAGGGCCTGCACGCCGAGGACCTGGTGATCTGCCTGATCTCCGGCGGCGGATCGGCGCTGCTTCCGCTGCCGCTACCGGGCGTGTCGCTCGCCGACGAGCAGGCGATCAACCGCGCGCTGCTGGCGTGCGGCGCGAGCATCACCGAGATGAACTGCGTGCGCCGGCACCTCTCGGCGATCAAGGGCGGGCGCCTCGCCGCGGCCTGCCATCCGGCGCGCGTGCTCAACCTGCTCATCTCCGACGTGCCGGGCGACGATCCGATCGACATCGCCTCGGGCCCGACCGTGGCCGATCCGACCACCTGCGCCGACGCGCTGGCGATCGCGCGGCGCTACGGCATCGCGCTGCCGGACGGCGCCCGCGCGCTGCTCGAGAGCGGCGCCGGCGAGACGGTCAAGCCGGGCGACCCGCGCCTGGCAAGCGTGGCCACGCGGCTGGTGGCCACGCCGCAGATGGCGCTGCAAGCCGCCGCGGGCGTGGCCGCCGCCGCCGGCGTGCAGCCGGTCATCCTCGGCGACGCCATCGAGGGCGAGGCGCGCGAGGTCGGCAAGGTGCTGGCCGGCATCGCGCTGCAGGTGCGCAAGCACCGCCAGCCGTTCGCTCCGCCCTGCGTGCTGCTGTCCGGCGGCGAGACCACGGTCACCGTGCGCGGCACGGGCCGCGGCGGGCGCAACGTGGAGCTCCTGCTCGCGCTCGCGCTCGCGCTCGGGGGAGCGCCGGGCGTGCATGCACTGGCCGCCGACACCGACGGCGTCGACGGCGTGGAGGAGATCGCCGGCGCCTTCGTGGCGCCCGACACGCTCGAGCGGGCGTGGGCGCTGGGGCTGCGCCCGCGCGAGCGGCTCGAGGACAACGACGGACATGCGTTCTTCGAGGCCCTGGGCGATTCGCTCGTGACCGGCCCCACGCTGACCAACGTCAACGACTTCCGCGCGATCCTGGTCACCTCATGAGGCGGAACCGCCTCAGCGCGCATCCTGCGACGCCTGGCCGCCGAGCGCCTGTGCCGTCTCGGCGCTGAGCGCCTCGCCGCCGCGACGCGGGCGGGTGAGCGGCGTCGGAGTCATCCGGTTGTTCGACAGGATCAGGTCGCGCGCCCCGGACGAATCGCCTGCCACCTGCAGCGCCAGCCGCTCGGCGTCGCGGCGGCGCACCTCCCGGCATACCTCCCTCGCCTCCTCCTCGCTCACGCCGAGCTGCTGCAGGGCCGCGATGCTGAAGACGATCGCCGATTCCAGGGTCTCGCGGATCTGGTAGTCGACGTTGGCCTTGATGAGCGCGATGGCATGCTGCCGGTCGTAGGCGCGCGCCAGCACCGGCACCAGCGGGAACTCCTGCTTGACCAGCTCGACGATGCGCTCGGTGGCCTCCTTGCGATCGACGCACACCAGGATCGCGCTGGCGTGCTCCGCGCCGCTGGCGCGCAGCACGTCGAGCCGCGTGCCGTCGCCGTAGTAGACCTTGAACCCGAAGGTGGCCGCCGCCCGGATCATGTCGGTGTCGCTGTCGATGGTGGCGATGTCGATGCCGCGCGCGAGCAGCGCCTGGCTGGCGACCTGGCCGAAGCGGCCGAAGCCGATCACCAGCACGGTGCCGCCGATCTCGCCGGCGTCCTCCACCGATTCGACGCCGTCCATGCTCGGCGCCGCCGCCGCCGGGAGCAGGTAGCGCAGCGCCAGCATGACCAGCGGCGTGAGTGCGATCGACACCACCACCGCCGCCGACAGCACGGCGTTGGCCGGTGCGTCGATCACCCCCTGGCCCGCCGCCGCGCCGTAGAGGACGAAGGCGAACTCACCGCCCTGGGCCATCAGCCCGGCGCGCACGATCGCCTCGCGGCGTCCGGCCCTGGCCAGGCGCGCCACGACGTACACGCCGAATGCCTTGACCGCCATGCAGGCCGCCGCCGCGGCCAGGATCGTCGGCCAGTCGGCCAGCACCAGGCCGAGGTCGAGCGACATGCCGACGCTGATGAAGAACAGGCCCAGCAGGATGCCGCGAAACGGCTCGATGTCGGCCTCGAGCTGGTGCCGGAAGCTCGATTCCGACAGCATCACCCCGGCCGCGAAGGCGCCCATGGCCATCGACAGCCCGCCCCACTGCATGGCCAGCGCCGCGCCCAGCACCACCAGCAGGGCGGCCGCCGTCATCACCTCGCGCGCACGCGAGCGCGCGAGCACCCGGAACATGGGGTTGAGCAGCCAGCGGCTCACCGCCACCAGGCCGACGATCGCCGCCAGCGCGACGCCCACCGTCAGCCAGCGCGATCCCGGCGGCGCCCCCGCCGGCGCCGGGGCGAGCGCGGCCACCAGCGCCAGCAGCGGCACGATCGCCAGGTCTTCGAGCAGCAGGATCGAGACGATGCGCTGGCCGCGCCGGGTGAGCAGCTCGCCGCGTTCCTCCAGCGCCTGCATCACGGTGGCGGTGGAGGTCATCACGAACCCCATGGCCGCGACGAACGCCACCGCAGGGGAGAGCCCGGCCAGCATGCCCAGCCCGGTGAGCAGCGCGCCGCCGGCCAGCACCTGCGCCAGCCCCAGCCCGAAGATCTCGCGCCGCAGGTCCCACAGCCGGCTCGGCTGCATCTCGAGGCCGATGACGAACAGGAACATCACCACGCCCAGCTCGGCCACCTGCAGCACATGCTCGGCATCGCTGAAGACGGCCAGCCCGAACGGGCCGATGAGCAGGCCCGCGGCCAGGTAGCCCAGCACCGAGCCCAGCCCGAGGCGCCGGAACAGCGGCACGGCCACCACCCCGGCGGCGAGCAGCACCACCACCTTGATCAGGTCGGGGCTGGTGTGCGCATCCATGGCCGCCAAGAATACGCCTGCGATGCGTGTCCGCAATGCGCCGCTGCGATCCCGCCGTGATCCCCATTTGGAAGCTGCGCCGCCTTGATCGACAATACCGCGGACCCCCTGCCAGCGAGGCCACGATGGATTTTGCCTATACTCCCAAGGTCGAGGAGCTGCGCCGCCGCGTCCGCGACTTCATGGACGATCACGTCGTCCCCCGCATCCGCCAGTGGCGCGACGAAGTGCACGGCGGCCGCTACCCGGTGTCGTTCATGGGCGACCTCAAGGCGCTGGCCCAGGCCGAGGGGCTGTGGAACCTGTTCCTGCCCCACCTGAAGGACGACGAACCGGGCACGCGCCTCACCAACCTCGAGTACGCGCCGCTGGCCGAGATCATGGGGCGGGTGCACTGGGCCTCGGAAGTGTTCAACTGCAACGCGCCCGATACCGGCAACATGGAGCTGCTGCACATGTTCGCCACGCCCGAGCAGCGCCGCCAGTGGCTGATGCCGCTGCTGCACGGCGAGATCCGCTCCGCGTTCGCCATGACCGAGCCCGACGTCCCCTCGTCGGACGCGACCAACATCACCACCTCGATCCGGCGCGACGGGAACGACTACGTAATCGACGGCCGCAAGTGGTTCATCACCAATGCGGCGCATCCGGACTGCCGCATCTTCATCGTCATGGGCAAGACCGATCCCGCCGCCGAGAAGCACCGCCAGCAGAGCATGGTGCTGGTGCCGCGCGACACGCCGGGGCTCGAGGTGGTGCGCAACATCAATATCATGAACCACCACTCGCCCGAAGGGCACTGCGAGGTCCTCTTCCGCGGCGTGCGCGTGCCGGTGGCCAACCTCCTGGGCGAGGAAGGCAGCGGCTTCGCGCTGGCGCAGGCGCGGCTCGGCCCGGGGCGCATCCACCACTGCATGCGCTCGATCGGCGCGGCCGAGCTCGCCCTGGAGCTGATGGTCGAACGCTCGCAGGAGCGCAAGACCTTCGGCAAGTACCTGCACCAGCACGGCACCGTGGGCGAGTGGATTGCCCGTTCGCGCATCGAGATCGACCAGGCCCGGCTGCTGGTGCTCAAGACGGCCTGGATGATCGACAACGTCGGCGCCAAGGCCGCGCGCAAGGAGATCTCGATGATCAAGGCGCTCGTGCCGGGCGTGTACACCACGGTGTGCGACCGGGCGATGCAGGTCTTCGGCGCGATGGGGATCAGCCCCGATGCGCCGCTGGCCGACCACTGGACCTGGGGCCGCGCGCTGCGCTACGCCGACGGTCCGGACGAGGTGCACCTGCAGGCCATCGCCCGCACGGAGATCAGCCTCGGCCAGGCGCGCCTGGGTGCCGGGGCGGCCTACCTGACTCCGCCGTCGACCCTGGACAGCTCGCCGGCCAGGTAGCGCTGCCGGTACTCCTCGAAGGGCAGCGCGTCGCCCTCCTCGATGCGGCGCTGCTCGCGCAGCGACTCGGCGGCCATCGCCGCGTAGCGCGCCGCGATCTCCGGGGCGGGCGGGCGCGCGAGGAATTCGTCGCGGGTGCGCCGCGAGCGCGCCAGCGCGAAGCGCGGAAAGGAATCGCCGAACTCGCGCGACATCTCGCGCAGGCTGCGCGCCGAGGGCGTGAGCGAGGGATCCTCCAGCGCGGCGGCGGCCGCGGCGAGCGCGTCGCGATGCGGGCTACCGGCCGCGCCGGCGGCCGCATCGAGCGCGGCGGCGATGGGCTCGCACTGCGCCAGCAGCGCCCTGCCCCATTGCGCCACGCCGACCTGCTCGGGCCCGCGCCGCAGCCGCAGCGCCGGATCGCGCCCGTACTGGGCCACGCCGTGCTGGTTGCGCGAGATCGCGGCGATCTCCTCGGCGCTGTCGGGCGGGCTGTCGGCGAGCAGGCAGTGCAGCAGGAACACGTCGAGGAAGCGCAGGGTGGCGAGTGAGATGCCCACCGGCTCGAACGGATCGAGGTCCAGGCAGCGCACCTCGACATACTCGACGCCGCGCTCGGCCAGCGCATGCAGCGGACGCTCGCCGGGCCGGATGGTGCGCTTGGGCCGGATGGTGCCGTAGAACTCGTTCTCGATCTGCAGCAGGGTGGTGGCGAGCTGGCGATACAGCCCCCCGCCGTCGTGGATGCCGATGCGCTCGTAGGGCGGATACGGCTCGGCCATGGCGCGCGCGAGCGAGGCCGCGTAGTTCTCCAGGCTGTTGAAGCTGACCGCCAGCGCCGCCTGCGCGTCGCTCTGGTAGCCCAGCGGGCCCATGCGCAGCGAAGTGGCCTCGGGCAGGTACAGGGTGTCGCCGCCCAGCGGCTGCAGGCGGTGGGGCTGCCCTTCCAGGAAGGAGCGGCACACCGCCGGCGAGGCGCCGAACAGGTACAGCAGCAGCCACGAGTGGCGCCGGAAATTGCGGATCAGCGAGAAGTAGGCGGCGGTGCGGTAGTCCTGCTCGCTGCCGGCGTCGCCGTCGGCGCGCTGCAGGCTCGCCCACGCCGAAGGCGGCAGCGAAAAGTTGTAGTGGATCCCCGAGATCGTCTGCATGCGCCGGCCGTAGCGGTGCGACAGCCCCTGCCGGTACACCGTCTTGGCGCGGCCCACGTTCGAGGTGCCGTAGCGCGCCAGCGGAATGCGCTCGTCGGCCGGCAGGCCGCACGGCATGCTGGCCACCCACAGGAGCTCCTGGCCGATCTCGCGATAGACCACCTGGTGGATCTCGGCGAGCTCGGCCAGGCAACCTTGCGCGCCGCTGTGCACGTCGGTGATCAGCTCGAGCTGCGATTCGCTGAAATCGGTGGTGATGCGCGGATGCGCCAGCGCCGAGCCCAGGCCCGCCGGGTGGGGGGTGTCGGCCAGCAAGCCGTCGGATCGCGCCCGCAGGCTCTCCTTCTCGATGCCGCGCAGCAGGCCGCGCAGCGTATCGGGGGCGAGTTCATGCAGACGTCGGATCAGACGGGTCAAGGGCGGGTCTCCGGGGGGCGGTGATGGTTCGAGGGAGGGTTCGAGGGGGGTTCGGAAGGGCGAACGGGTCGATCTTACGCCCTCCGGGTGCCGCCTTGCCCGGCCGGCGCCGCAGCGGATATCCCTGTGCAACCGGAACGTGATCCAATGCGCACCTTCACCGCTCGACCCGGCGGCTGCCGGGCCGGCACCGTGCCCGCACATGGAATCCTGAACATGGCCGCCGATCCGCGCCCGCGCATCCTGAGGGAGTTCTACGCCGGCTTCGTACGCGCGCGCGCCATGACCCGGCACTTCCGGCGGCGCCCGCTGGCGTTCTTCGACGCGGTGTTCCGCAGCGCCGGCAGCCGCGACATCCCGCCCGCGCTCACGCAGGCGCTGGTGCAGGCGTCGCGGCGCGATCGCGAGGCGCTGCTGGCGGAGCTGGGCACGAGCGCCGAGGGCCTGAGCGAGGAGCAGGCCGAGGCCATCCGCGAGCAGGCCGGGCCCAACGAGATCGCGCACGAGAAGCCGCAGCCCTGGTGGGCGCACCTGTGGCACTGCTATCGCAATCCGTTCAACCTGCTGCTGACCGTGCTCGCCTTCGTCTCGTGGGCCACCCACGACCTCAAGAGCACGGCGGTCATCGCGACCATGGTGGTGCTCTCGACGCTGCTGCGCTTCTGGCAGGAAGGCAAGTCGAACCGTGCTGCCGACCGGCTCAAGGAGATGGTGAGCAACACCGCCACGGTGCTGCGCGGGCACGAGCGCGTCGAGCTGCCGATCCGCCAGCTGGTGCCGGGCGACGTGCTGGCGCTGTCGGCCGGAGACATGATCCCGGCCGACCTGCGGGTGCTCTCGGCCAAGGACCTGTTCGTGGGCCAGGCCTCGATGACCGGCGAGTCGCTGCCGGTGGAGAAGTTCGAGCAACCGCGCAACGAGGCGGCGGCGACCGCGCCCGAGCTGGACAACATCCTGCTGATGGGCACCAACGTGGTGTCCGGCTCGGCGCTGGCGGTCACGCTCGCCACCGGCGACCGCACCTACTTCGGCGCGCTGGCGCAGCGCGTCACCGCGGTGGACCGCACGCCGACCGCCTTCCAGGCCGGGGTCAACCGCGTGAGCTGGCTGCTGATCCGCTTCATGCTGGTGATGGCGCCCCTGGTGCTGCTCATCAACGGCCTGACCAAGGGCGACTGGCTGGAGGCGACGCTGTTCGCGCTCTCGGTGGCCGTCGGCCTCACCCCCGAGATGCTGCCGATGATCGTGACCTCGACGCTGGCCAAGGGTGCGGTGACGATGTCGCGCCACCGCGTCATCGTCAAGCGCCTGGACGCGATCCAGAACTTCGGCGCGATGGACGTGCTGTGCGCCGACAAGACCGGCACGCTCACCCAGGACAAGATCTTCCTCGCGCGCCACATCGACGTGTTCGGCGAGGAGTCCGACGCCGTGCTCGAGTACGCCTTCCTCAACAGCCACTACCAGACCGGGCTGCGCAACCTGCTCGACGTGGCGGTGCTCGAGCACGTCGAGGTGCGCGCCGAGCTCGACGTGGCGCGGGCGTTCCGCAAGGTCGACGAGATCCCGTTCGACTTCACCCGCCGGCGCATGTCGGTGGTGGTGGCCGAGCACGACGAGCACCACCTGCTCATCTGCAAGGGCGCCGTCGAGGAGATGCTCGGCATCTGCACCCGGGTGCGCCACGGCGAGGGCGACGAGCCGATCACCGGCGAGATCCATGCCCGCCTGCGCGAGGTGACCGACGCGCTCAACGAGGACGGCATGCGCGTGGTCGCCGTGGCCGTGCGCGAGCTGCCGCCGGCGGAATACGCCTACAGCGTGGCCGACGAGACCGACATGACCCTGATCGGCTACATCGCCTTCCTCGACCCGCCGAAGGAATCGACCGCCCCGGCGCTCGAGGCGCTCGCCGCGCACGGCGTGGCGGTGAAGATCCTCACCGGCGACAACGACCTGGTCACCGCCAAGATCTGCCGCGAGGTCGGCCTGCCCACCGACGGCGTGGTGCTGGGCAGCGAGGTCGAGGCAATGGACGAGCGCCGGCTGGCCGAGGCCGTCGAGGCGCACAACGTGTTCGCCAAGCTCACCCCGGCCCACAAGGAGCGCATCGTGCGCGCCCTGAAGTCGAACCGCCACATCGTGGGCTTCATGGGCGACGGCATCAACGACGCGCCGGCCCTGCGCGCGGCCGACATCGGCATCTCGGTCGACTCGGCGGTGGACATCGCCAAGGAGTCGGCCGACATCATCCTGCTCGAGAAGAGCCTGATGGTGCTCGAGGAAGGCGTGGTGGAGGGTCGCAAGATCTTCGCCAACATGCTCAAGTACATCAAGATGACGGCCAGCTCGAACTTCGGCAACGTCTTCTCGGTGCTGGTGGCCAGCGCCTTCCTGCCCTTCCTGCCGATGCTGCCGATGCAGCTGCTGATGCAGAACCTGCTCTACGACATGTCGCAGGTCGCCATCCCCTTCGACAACGTCGACGCCGAGCAGCTCGAGCGCCCGCAGCGCTGGCGGCCCGACGACATCGGCCGCTTCATGGTGTACTTCGGCCCGATCAGCTCGGTGTTCGACATCGTCACCTTCTGGATGATGTGGAACGTGTTCGGCGCCGATTCGATCGACCGCCAGTCGCTGTTCCAGTCGGGCTGGTTCGTGGTGGGCCTGCTCACCCAGACGCTGATCGTGCACATGATCCGCACGCGCAGGATCCCCTTCGTGCAGAGCCGCGCCGCGACGCCGCTGCTCGCGACCACGGCGACGATCATGGCCATCGGCGTCTTCCTGCCGATGGGGCCGCTGGGCCACTACTTCAAGATGGAGCCGCTGCCGGCGACCTACTTCGCCCTGCTGCCGCTGATCCTGCTCGGCTACATGGCGCTGGTGCAGGCGGTGAAGGGCTTCTACGCGCGGCGCTACGGCTGGCAGTAGCCGGCCCGGCTCAGCCGGCCGCCTCCAGCCGCAGGTCGATGGTCGAGCGCCGGCCGAGGTGCGCGTAGTTGCGCTGCAGCCAGGCGTCGGCGGCCGCGTGGCCGGCACGGTGCAGCTGCGAGAGCGTGGTCCAGTCGGCGGCGAGGCGGCTCGCCGCGCCCAGCCCGGCGATCTCCGCGGCGGCATCGAGCCGGTGCAGCCGCAGCGCCTCCACGCGCTGGAACAGCGGCAGGTTCCAGCGCCGGGCCGGCCGGCCTTCGTCGCGGATCATCTGCTTGAGCAGCGCGATCGAGCGGATCTCCTTGAGCACGCTGCCGTTGAAGGTGATCTCCTCGATGCGCTCGAGGATCTCGGGGGCCCGGCGCGGCACCTGGTCGCGCTGCAGGGGGTTGATCTGCACCAGCAGCAGGTCGTCGGCCACGCTCTCGGCGATCAACGGGAAGAGCGACGGGTTGCCGCTGTAGCCGCCGTCCCAATAGGCTTCGCCGTCGATCTCCACGGCCTGGAAGAGCATCGGCAGGCAGGCCGAGGCGAGCACCGCGTCCAGGCTCAGGTCGGCGTTGCGGAAGACGCGCAGCCGCCCCGAGCGCACGTGAGTCGCCCCGATGAACAGCCGCAGTCCGTCGCAACGGCGCACGGCCTCGAAGTCGACCGCCGCCGCGAGCAGGCTGCGCAGCGGGTTGAGGTTGAGCGGATTGAACTGGTAAGGCGACAGCACCCGGCTGGCCAGGTCGAAGTAGAGCCCCAGCGGCGACCAGCCGGGCATCGCGGTGCCGAGCAGCGTCCCGAACAGGCCGCCCTCGAGCGGGTTCAGGCGCGCGGCCGCCCCGACGCTCGCCCAGAACTCGCGCAGTGCCTCGCGCGCCGCGCGCCGCCCGCCCGTGGCCAGCCCCGAGGCCATCACCACCGCGTTCATCGCGCCCGCGCTGGTGCCGCTGATGCCGCTTAGCTCGAGGCGCTCGTCCTCGAGCAGGCGGTCCAGCACGCCCCAGGTGAACGCGCCGTGCGCGCCGCCCCCCTGCAGGGCGAGGTCGAGGAAGCGGGCGGTCCGGGTGCGGCGGCGCGTGGCGTTCATGGGTACTGGCGCACGTCGTTGCTGCCGGTGATTCAATCGATCGGGTCGTTCGGGCTGCCCGCGATCATAATCGAGCACGGGCGCCGCGCAGCGGGAGGATGAGGCATGAAGCTGTATATCGGCAACAAGAACTACTCGTCGTGGTCGATGCGGCCGTGGGTGCTGATGCGCCAGGCGGACATCCCGTTCGAGGAGGTGCAGGTGCGCTTCGATTCGTTCGCGCCCGGTTCGGAGTTCAAGCGGCATCTGGCCGGGCTGAGCCCCAGCGGGAAGGTGCCCGTGCTGCATACCGAGATCGACGGCGTGCCGCAGGTGATCTGGGACACCATGGCGATCGCCGAATACCTCGCCGAGCGCTTCCCCGAGCGGCGGCTGTGGCCGGTGCAGGCGGCGACGCGGGCGCGGGCGCGCTCGGCCAGCGCGGAGATGCACTCGGGGTTCGGTGCGCTGCGTGCGCGCTTTCCGCTCAACATCGAGGCGAGCCTGCCCGGGATCGGCCCGCGCGCGCTCGCCGAGGAGCCGGCGGTGGCGGCCGACGTCGCGCGCGTCACCGGCCTGTGGCGCGAATGCCTGGACACCAGCGGCGGGCCGTTCCTGTTCGGCGGCTTCTGCATCGCCGACGCCTTCTTCGCGCCGGTGGTGATGCGCTTTCGCACCTACGGCGTGCCGCTCGATGGCGCCTGCGAGCGCTACGCGCAGCACGTCACGCAGGCCGCCGGCGTGGTCGAGTGGATCGCCGGGGCGCTTGCCGAGCACGACTTCCGCCCCTTCCAGGAGCCCTATCGCAGCGCGCCGCAGGCCCCTGCACGCTGAAGCCGCAGGCTGCCGCGCGCAGGAGCGGCGCGCTCCCCGGGGCATGTCCTCCTCGCGCACCCCCGGATACTATCTGGGGTATCATGGTTCGATACACGACGGATCGAAGACCACGCAGCGAAGGAGTAGCGACCGATGAGTGCGGAAGACGTGACAGTGCGCCTGGCGCAGCGCCACGATTACCAGTTCGAGGTGGATTTCGGTGCCGGCACGCCCGCCCTGCTCGGCGACGAGCCGCCTCCGCTCGGCCAGGGCGCCGGCCCGTCGCCGATGCAGCTGCTGGCCTCGGCCGTGGGCAACTGCCTGTCCAGCTCGCTGCTGTTCGCGCTGCGCAAGTTCAAGCAGGCGCCCGAGCCGATGACGGCCGAAGTCACCGCCGAGATCGGGCGCAACGCCGAGAACCGGCTGCGCGTGCTCCGCATCCGGGCGCGGCTGACGCTCGGCGTGCCGGGCGCCGGGCTCGCGCACCTGGACCGCGTGCTCGGCCAGTTCGAGCAGTTCTGCACCGTCACGCAGAGCGTGGCCGCCGGCATTCCGGTGAGCGTCGAGGTGTTCGACTCGGAAGGCACGCGGTTGAAGTAGCGCCCGTCCGGAGCGGCTTCAGCTCCGACGGGCGCCTAGGGCGCCAGCCGGATCGGCTGCGGCCGGGTCAGCTCTTCCGGGCGCATCACCCGGTCGAGCTGCTCCTTCGACATCAGCCCCCTGTCGAGCACGATCTGGTAGACGCTGCCGCCGCTGGCATGGGCCTCGGCGGCCACCGCCGTGGCGTTGGCGTAGCCGATGTAGGGGTTGAGCGCGGTGACGATGCCGATCGAGTTCTCGACCATCGCGCGCAGCCGCTCGCGGTTGGCGGTGATGCCGCGCACGCAGCGCTCGGTGAGCGTCACGCAGCCGTTGTGCAGGTGCTTGATGCTCTTGAACAGGCTGTGCGCGATGATCGGCTCGAAGGCGTTGAGCTGCAGCTGCCCGGCCTCGGCCGCGAAGGTGACGGTGACGTCGTTGCCGATGACCTCGTAGGCGATCTGGTTGACCACCTCGGGAATCACCGGGTTCACCTTGCCCGGCATGATCGAGGAGCCCGCCTGCATCGCCGGCAGGTCGATCTCGTTCAGGCCGGCGCGCGGGCCCGAGGAGAGCAGCCGCAGGTCGCTGCAGCTCTTGGAGAGCTTGACCGCGACGCGCTTGAGCACGCCCGAGATCTGCACGAAGGCGCCGCAGTCCTGGGTCGCCTCGACCAGGTTGGGCGCCGTGGCCAGCGTGATGCCGGTGATCGCCGAAAGCCGCCTGCACACCAGCGCCGCGTAGTCGGGGTGCGCGGTGATGCCGGTGCCGATGGCGGTGGCCCCGAGGTTGATCTCGCAGATCAGCTCGGCCGCCTCGCGCAGGCGCTGCTCGTCCTCGCTGAGCATGGTGGCATAGGTGGAGAACTCCTGGCCGAGCGTCATCGGCACCGCGTCCTGGAGCTGCGTGCGGCCCATCTTCAGCACGTCGGCGAACTCCTCGGCCTTGGCCGCGAAGGCCTCACGCAGCCCGGCCATCGCCTCGATGAGCCGGAAGATGCCGAACCAGGTGGCGAGCTTGAGCGCCGTCGGGTACACGTCGTTGGTGCTCTGGCTCATGTTGACGTGCTCGATGGGATGCAGCGCCGCGTAGTCGCCCCTGGCGTGCCCCATCAGCTCCAGCGCCCGGTTGGCGATCACCTCGTTGGCATTCATGTTGGTCGAGGTGCCGGCGCCGCCCTGGATCACGTCCACCACGAACTGGTCGTGCAGGTTGCCGGTGCGGATCTCCTCGCACGCCTGCACGATGAAGCGCGCGCGCTCGGCATCGAGCATGCCCAGCTCCTGGTTGGCCTCGGCGGCGGCCTGCTTGATGCACGCGAGCGCCCGGATCAGCTCGGGGTAGATCGAGATCGGCGTGTCCGTGATCGGGAAGTTCTCCAGCGCCCGCAGCGTGTGCACGCCGTAGTACGCATCGACGGGAACCGCGCGGTCGCCGAGCAGGTCGTGCTCGATGCGGGTGGTTTGCAGGCTCATGACGGCAGGCGTACGACCGTGGCCAGCACGAAGGCGTCCTCGATCGCGTGCAGCGCGTGCGAGGCCCCGCCCGCCAGGTACATCAGCTCGCCGGCGCGCATCGGCCGGCTCGCGCCGTGCGCACGCACGTCGACCACGCCCTGCAGGCAGTGCAGCGTCATCGGCCCGGGCACCGAGTGCTCGGGCAGCGACTTGCCCGCCGGCAGCAGCAGGCGCATCACCTCGATGTGGCCGTCGCGCACGATCGCCGTGGACGGCGTATCGACGATCCGGCCGCCCGGGGGGCTCACCTCCACCACGTCGCCCGATGTTGCGTGCGGCAGTGCCATGTCGATCTCCTCGCAGGAACGGGTAACGGCATGGTAGCGCAGCAGGGCCAGGCTAGGCCGCCCCTCCCCCCGCATCGGGTCGGGCGGAATCCAGCCTGAAGGAGCGGACGACGTCGGCGAGCCTGGCCGACTGCGCGCTGAGGCTTTCCGCCGCTGCCGCGGACTCCTCGACCAGGGCGGCGTTCTGGCGGGTGACCCGGTCGAGCTCGCCCACGGCATCCGAGGCGCGCCCGATGCCCGCGTGCTGCTCCTGCGTGACCGTATCGATCTCGCCGATCAACTGGGCCACCCGGTCCACATGGCGGACGATCTCCTCCATGGCGCCGCCGGCATCCTCCACCAGGCGGCCCCCCGCCTGCGTCCCCTCGACGCTGGCACCGATCAGCGCCTTGATATCCCTGGCCGCCTCGGAGGCGCGTTGCGCGAGCGCCCTGACCTCCTCGGCGACCACCGCGAAGCCGCGGCCCTGGCCCGCGGCACGCGCTCCCTCCACGGCCGCATTCAGCGCAAGGATGTTGGTCTGCAGCGCGATCCCGTCGATGACGCCGATGATCTCCGAGATCCTGCCCGCCCCGGCGGCGATCTCCGCCATCGTGGCCACCACCTGCCGAACCATGGCGCCGCCTTTCATCGCCACCTCGCGCGCCTCGTTGGCGAGCCGCGCGGCAATGCCGGCATTCTCGGCGCTGTGCTGCGACATCGCAGTGAGCTGCTCCATCGCGGCCGACGTCTGCTGCAGGCTCGCGGCCTGCTGCTCGGTACGCCGGGACAGGTCTGCATTGCCCGAGGCGATCTGCGATGCGCCGGTGGCGATCGATTCGCTGCTGTCGCGTACCTGGCGAACGATCGTGATGAGCTCCTCGTTCATCCGCTGGAGCGCCGACAGCAGCTGCCCGGTTTCGCCCGGGCTCCGGACCTCGATCCGCGAGGTGAGGTCGCCGCGTGCCACCGTCTCGGCGACCGCGACCGCCCGGGAGATCGGGCGGGTGATGGAGCGCGTCATGAAGAAGGCGATCCCGATCGCGAGCAGCACGGCGGCAGCGGCCAGGCCGATCATGGCCAGCCTGGCGTTCCTGGCCCCCCGGATCGCCTCCTCCCCGAACTCCATCATCGCCTGCGCCTGCAAGCGGCCGAACGCCTCGACGGCCGACAGGTAGGCGTTCTGCGCGGGCAGCATGCTCTGGATCAGGTAGACGCCGCCTTCGTCCAGGCTCTGCGCGATCACCAGCTCGACCAGCCGCGCCTTGTGCTCCGCATAGGGCTGGCGGGTCTTCAGCAGCGTCTCGAGCGCGTCGCGGCTCTCGGCGGAATGCTCCATGGACTGCAGCTGCTCGATGGTTTCTTCGATGCGGCGGTCGGCCTCGCCGACCTTGGCCATCTCCTCCTTGATGATCGCCACGTCGGTGGTGATCAAGGCCGTGCGCAGGGCGCGCGCCTGCCGGTTCACCTCGTTCTCGACGACCTGCGTCAGCGCCACCTTCGCATGGCGATCGTGCAGGATCAGCTCGGTGTTGCCGATCACCGCGGCCATGCGGTCGACCCCCAGCCCCGCCAGGACGAGCAGCAGCAGGATGACGGCCGCGAAGCCCAGGCCCAGCCGGCTTCCGATCCTCATGCCGTTCATCGCTTCCATGCATCGTCTCCGGTGTGCGGCACGTGGCGGCCGGTGCCGGGGCGCTCATGGGGAGGTCACGGGGTCGCATGCTCCGGCGGGGTGTCCGGCAGTCTATGAACGGGCGCCCTCCGCGCGGTATCCCGGATCGGCACACCGGCGCGGCCTCGCGCGCCGTCCCCTTCTTCGCTCTAGCGCTCCCTTCCGGCCTCGTGCCAGGCCTTCTTCACCGGCGACAGGAGGTACTCCATCACCGTGCGCTCGCCGAGCCGGATCTCCGCGTGGGTCTGCATGCCCTCGCCGCTGCGGAAGCCCAGCGCCCGGGCCGCTTCGTGGAAGGTGGCGAGCGTGTACGGCGGAGGGAACCGCTGCTCGATGAGCTGCGCATCGAACGGCAGGCGGTACAGGCTGCACAGGCTGCCGAGGAGCCAGTGCAAGTCATGCCGCGCCAATGCTGCACTGGAAATCTGCATGCTCCGGGTAGCTTCGATGGCCACCCGGCATTCTTGTGACGCCGCTGCAACAGCGTCAACCTACCAAAAATGGGTAATGGACAGGCGGAGGTTTTTCGGGTGCAGACGGCGCCCGCCTGGATTGTCTGAAAAGGCTCTTATGAGGCGTCCCCCGGCCTTATGCGTCCTTCCAGGGGTTGATGACGGCCACGCCGGCCGCTTCATAGGGCGATGTGTCGCGTGATGCCACGAGGAAGCCTCGCGATGCTGCAACGGCCGCAATGTAGCCGTCCGGCGTCGGGAAGCCGCGCCTGCCGTTCCTCGCCGTCACGGCCAGGTCGGCATAGCGGCGCGCCGCATCCGTGTCGAACGGCAGGACCCGATCCTTGAACAGCCCCAGCAATTCGGTCAGGGCGCGGTCGAGCAGGTTCTTGCGCCTGCCCGCCGGCAACGCCCGGATGCCAAACAGCAACTCGGCCAGCGTGATGCTGGACAGGTACAGGGTTTCCGCCGCCTGATCGTTCAGCCAAGCTCTCACGGCCGCGTCCGGCTCCGGTTTCATCGCCTCGGAAACGACGTTGGTATCCAGGACGATCATTCAATCGAAGCTCAACGGTTTGGCCGGCGTCTTGTCGCGCACACGCTCGAAGACGGCGAAATCTTCATTGGTCAGCCCGATCTTGCGGCCGATGGCGGCCAGGGCTTCGCCCATGCGCACGCGCTTTTCCGGCTTGACCGCGGCTGCCAGGATCTCGCGCACCTCCGCTTCCGTGCTGCGGCCGTGCCGGGCCGCCCGCACGCGCAAAGCGCGATGCACGTCATCCGGCACGTTCCTTACGGTCAGGATTGCCATGATTCAAAACCCATCATTTGCTTTCCATGACTGCAATTATAGCTCAATGCAGTCACCCATGCAGATATCGAACGCCGCGCCGCTATGCGTGGCCTACGATGAAGTGCGGCCGGTACGGCGCTTCGAGCGCCTTCACGTCGTCGGGTCCGAGCACGAGATCCAGCGCCTTGACGGCCTCTTCCACCTGCCAGGGCTTGCTCGCGCCCACGATCGGCGCCGTCACCCCGGGGCGCTGCAGCAGCCATGCGTAGGCGAGCGTCGCATTGGAGACGCCCAGGGCGGCCGCCCGCTCGGAGAGGGACTGCACGACCTCGAAATCCTCGCTGCGGTAGTAGTACTGCTGCGCCAGATCGTCGGTCCTGGCGCGCGAGTCGCCGCCGCCCTGGCGGTCTTCCGGCTTGCGGTTGCCGGCGAGGAACCCGCGCGCGAGCGGGCTCCACGGGATGATGCCGACGCCGCTGTCGCGGCAATAGGGAATCATCTCCCGCTCCTCCTCGCGGTAGGCGAGGTTGTAGTGGTTCTGCATCGACACGAACTTCGCGCCGCCGCTGCGCTCGGCCGCGCGCTGCATCTTGGCGAACTGCCACGCCCACATGCTGGAGGCGCCGAGGTAGCGCACCTTGCCGGCGCGCACCAGGTCGTCCAGCGCCGCCATGGTCTCCTCGACCGGCGTGGCGGGATCGAAGCGATGCAGCTGGTAGAGGTCGATGTAGTCGGTGCCCAGCCGGCGCAGGCTCGCATCGGCGGCCGCCAGGATGTGCTTGCGCGAAAGGCCGCCCAGGTTCGGCCGCGGCGCGGGAGCCGGACTCGTGCTGCGGCCGCCCTTGAACGCGATGTCCACCGGATAGAACACCTTGGTGGCGACGACGACCTCGTCGCGCCTGGCGAACTCGCGAACGAGCCGCCCCGTGATCTCCTCCGACAGGCCGGCCGAGTACAGGTCGGCCGTATCGAACACGTTGACCCCAAGCTCGATGGCCCGCCGCACGACCTCGCGCGCCGTGGCCTCGTCACGCACCCACGGCCGCCATTCCGGCGTGCCGAAGGTCATCATGCCGAGCGCGATCCGCGACACCTTCAGACCGCTCGTACCCAGATTCACGTACTGCATCGTTGCTCCCGTTGCGGCCGGCGACCGCAGCATGTTAGCCCGGCGTGAGGATGTCGTCCGACCGTGTGGTCCGACGGGCTCGATCGTGGAAGAACATCCTTCCGGAATCCGGAATCGAGGAAATTTCTTCCAACGAGCGGCGAGCCGGACAGGCAAAAGAGGATCTTCTTCACGTCGAACTTCGATACAGTAGCGCTGGCGGGCGGAGCGCGGCGGCGGAGGCGGGATGGATCTGGGGATTCGAGGCAGGAAAGCGATCGTGTGCGGCGCCAGCCGGGGGCTGGGCAAGGCCTGCGCGCTGCGTCTCGCAGCCGAGGGCGTGAACCTCGTTCTCGCCGCTCGCGATGCAGCGGCGCTCGAAGCCTGCGCGGCGGAGATACGCGCCGCCAGCGAGGTCGATGTGCGTACGGTCGCCGTCGACCTTTCGATGCCCCGGGGCCGGCAGGATCTCCTCGCGGCCTGCGGCGACCCCGATATCCTCGTGCACAACGGCGCCTGGCCGGAAGAGAATCCGGATTTTCGCCAGTGGACTCATGACGACTGGGTGCGCGCGCTCGATGCGATGATGCTCTCCCCGGTCGAGCTCATCACGGGTGTGGTGGACGGCATGATGGCGCGCCGCTTCGGCCGGATCATCGCGGTGACGTCGCGGTTCGTGAAGGAGCCGCGCATGGAGCACATGCTCTCGGTCAGCCCCCGCCTGGGCCTGGCGGGCTTCATGAACGGGATCGGACGCGAGGGCGTGCGCTGCAACGTCACGGCCAACGCCATGCTCACCGGCATCTTTGCCACCGAGACGCAGATCGAATTCGGGCGCTCCCTCGCGCAGCGCAGCGGCAGGCCCTTCGACGAGGTCTGGAAGGAGCGCGAATCGACCAACTGCGCCGGCCGTTTCGGGCAACCGGAGGAGTTCGCCGCCCTCTGCGCCTTTCTCTGCTCGACGCACGCCGGATTCATCACGGCGCAGAACATCCTGATCGACGGCGGCGGTTATCCGGGGGTTTTCTAGCGGGGCGCGCACCGGGCGCCCGACAGTTCCAGGAAACGAAACGAGGCAGAGGAGAGGTCATGCTGAAGAGACTCATGGTGGCATTGGCGCTGGCAGTGCTGGCGATCGGCGGCGCGCAGGCGCAGGAGTGGCCCAACCGGACGATCAGGATCATCGCGCCCTTCGCTCCCGGAGGCTCCGTGGACATCGTGGCGCGCATCCTCGCGCAGAAGATGACGGAGTCGTTCGGGCAGAGCGTGGTGGTCGAGAACAGGTCCGGCGCCTCGGGCATGATCGGCGCCGAAAGCGTGGCAAAGGCCGCGCCCGACGGCTACACGCTGCTGGTGAACTCCTCCATCCACGTGATCGTGCCGAGCCTGTTCAGCAAGATCACCTACAACGCCATCGACGACTTCGTGGCCGTGGGGCAGGCCACCGAGGTCCCGATGGTGATGCTCACCGGGTCGGGCAACAAGGCGAGGACGGTGGCCGACGTCATCGCCTGGGCGAAGGCCGAGCCGGGCCTGGCCTATGCCTCCGCGGGCAACGGCTCGTCGACGCATCTCGCCGGGGAGGTGTTCAAGAAGGTCGCCAGTGTGAACCTCACGCACATCCCGTACAAGGGCAGCGGAGCGGCGATGGCCGACGTGATCGGCGGGCAGGTGCCGCTGATGTTCGACGCGCTGACGGCGGCCATGGGCAACGTCCAGAGCGGACGCATGCGTGCCCTGGCGGTTTCCTCGAAGAAGCGCTCGCCGATCCTGCCGGACGTGCCGACCTTCCAGGAGATCAACATGCCCCAGATGAATCTCTCGACCTGGCACGGCATGTGGGCTCCCAAGGGAACGCCGCCGGAGATCGTCAGGAAGCTCAATGCCGAGATCGTGCGCATCGTGTCGCTGCCCGACGTGGCCGAGAAGATCCGCGGCCTGGGCGGCATTCCGGTGGGCAACACCCCGGCGGAATTCGACGCCTATCAACGCTCCGAGTTCGAGAAATGGAGCAGGATCGTCAAGGAATCAGGGGCGAAGGTCGACTGAGAGGCTCCCTTCATGACGATCCTGGTCCTGGGCGCCGGAGTCATCGGCGTGAGCAGCGCGTGGTTCCTGCGCGCAGGCGGCCACGACGTGCGCGTGCTGGAGCGGCGCGATGCAGCCGCACTCGAATCCAGCTTCGCCAATGCGGGGCAGGTCTCGGCGCACCTGGCCGATCCCTGGTCGAACCCCAGCACGCTGCGCCGGCTCCCCCGCTGGCTGCTGCGCCCCGATGCGCCCCTGGTATGGCGGCCGCGCCTGAGCATGGACCAGTGGCGCTGGCTGGTCCTGTTCCTGCGCGAATGCTCGCTGCCGCGCTACTCGCGCAACCTCATCCACCTGGCCGACTTCGGCCTCTACAGCCGCGAGACGCTGCGCGCCCTGCGCGCCGAGACGGGCATCCGCTACGACTTCCACCAGGGCGGAATCCTTCTCTTCCATACCGACCCGGCGGAATTCGAACGCGCGGCTGCCGCGGCGCGGCGGCTCGAGGCGCATGGCCTGAAGCGCAGGGTCTGCGATCGCGAGGAATGCGCATCGATCGAGCCGGCGCTCGCGCACATGCGCGAGCGCATCGCGGGCGGCATCTACTCGCCCTACGACGAGACGGGCGATGCCCATCAGTTCGCGCAGGCGCTGGCCGGGCTCGGAGCGTCGCGCGGCATCCGCTTCGACTACGGCATGGCCGTTCGCCGCCTGATCGTCGAGAACGGCGAAGTGAAGGGCGCGGAGGTCGAGCACGGCGACGGCCGAAAGGAATCGATCCGTGCCGACCAGACCCTGGTATGTACGGGCCCGCACGCGGCGCGGCTGCTCGCGAGCGTCGGGCTGCGGATGGACATCTACCCGGTCAAGGGATATTCGGTCACCCTGCCGGTGGTGGACGAATCCGCCGCGCTTCGCATCGGCATCACCGACGCGGGCTCGAAGGTGGCGTTCTCGCGGCTGGGCTCACGCATCCGCGCCACCAGCACGGCGGAGATCGGCGACTACGACCTGAGCATCGACCAGCGGCGCTGCAAGGCGCTCGTCGAGCACGCCCAGCGACTCTTCCCGGGCGCGGGCGACCCCGAACGCGCAACCTTCTGGGCGGGCCTGCGTCCGACGACGCCGAGCAACCTGCCCTGCATAGGGCGAACGAAGATCCCCGGGCTCCTCGTCAACGTCGGCCACGGCACCGTGGGATGGACCCAGGCCTGCGGATCGGGCCGTGCGATCGCCGACATCGTCGCGAAACGCCGGCCGGAGGTCGAATTCCCCTTCCTCGGCGTGGCCTGAGCAACCGCTCTCAGGCAGCTGCCCGGACGGCCTCGCCGACGGCATGCAGCAGCTCGTCGGGCGTATCCGGGTTGATCGAGCAGTCGGGGCCGAGCAGATGGAAGCGGCCGCCCATCTCGGCAAGCGACGAGCGCGCCCGGGCCGCCAGCGCTTCGCGGGTCATCGACTTGATCGCCGGCTTGGCGGGCAGGCCCCCCAGCACGGCGCGACCGGTGCGGCGATGCACCTCCGTGAGTGACGGGTTGTCGGGCGTGACGGCCCAGCTGAAGACGCTCACCGGGTAGTCGGCGAATTCCTCGAAGAGGATGCCGCCTCCGCACATGTGGACGATGTTGAACGGCAGCGCCGCGGCAGCTTCCAGGATCCTCCGGTCGTAGGGCTGCTGGAAGCGCCGGAACTCGTCGGGGCTCAGGAGGTTCCTGGTGGCGACATTGGTGGCGTAGAAGACGCCGTCGACCCCGCATGCGGCGAGCAGGCGGGTGAACGCCTCCTGCGTCACGGCGATGGCCTCGAGGCCATGCTCGAGGGCGGCCGCATCCTCCCGGGCCAGCTGCAGGACGGCGTCGACCCCGCCGGGCACCAGGAACTGCGCGACCATCAGCGGCGCGAACACCGTGGCGACGACCGGGACCTCGGGGCCGACCGCCGCGCGGATGGCCGTCATCGCCTGCACCTGCTCGGCGAGAGCGCCTTTCGCCGGATCGGCCGGCTGCAGGGTCGCGAGGTCCGCCGCACGGCGCAGGGGCAGCTTCGTGACGACCGGCCACTCCGCCCGGTCCGGCGCCTGGGTGTACTCGAGCCCCCACATCTCCGCGAAGCACTGGTAGCGCGACTGCGGCTTGAGGAAATCCCAGTCGAAAGTGCGGTGCAGCCGCAGCGTCTCCTCCACCAGCGCCTGGGCGGAGCCTTCGCGGGCGAAATTGTGCAACCAGAAACTGAACGGCACGCGATCGACCTGCTCGCCGCGAACCGCTGCCATGACGCGTTCTCGTTTGTTCACGACTCCCCCTGGGGTGGCGGCAGGTTCGCGGAATGGGCGGGCGTGGCGCAGCTCAGCCGGGCTTGCCGTCGAGCCGCGGGCGCGTGAGCACCGGCCAGTAGCGCACGAGGTACACCACGAAGGCGGCCACCCACAGCAGCGCCGAGATCTCGATGAAGGCCAGCGAGAGCCCCGGCGCCAGCATCGGCCCGAACACGCGCACCAGCGCCGCGGCGAACACCAGCAGGTAGGCGGCGGCCTCGTAGCCGTCGGCCTTGAGCGGGCGGCCGGTGTGGCCGCGCGCGGTGCGCGTGATCATGCCCAGCGTGAGGCCGCCGATGCCGCCGACGGTGAGCGCGTGGAAGGACAGCGACTCGTCGGCCAGCCCTGCCGCGGCAAGGGCGCGCAGCGCGAGATGGATGACCACCCACAGGTAGGCTCCGTGCAGCACCCACACCAGCGGCGTGCGCAGCGTGCGCCAGGGCTGCCACAGCGCGAGCCGCGCCGCGTGCGCGACGGCCGCCACCGCGGCCACCGTGCCGGCGAGCAGCGGCATGCCTTGCGCGAGGTCGGCCAGGAAGAGCACGATCACCGAGCCGAGCGCGACCTTCTCCAGCCACGGGCGGCGCGTGGCATTGGTGCCGGGCACGCCGTTGTTGGTGAACATGGGCACGACGCGCCCGGCCATCACCGCCATGATGAAGAGCACGACGTCGAGCGCCAGGCGCAGGCCGAACAGCGGCGAGACGTCGACCGCGCCCAGCAGCGCCGCGTGCACCGCGCCGGTGATCATGCCCAGCAGCACCAGCAGGCCGACGAAGAAGTAGTTGCGCTTGTTGCGCGAGCGCACGATGGGCACGCCGATGCCCACCGCCACGGCAATGGGAAATGCGGCGTTGACCAGCGCGGCGGCCGCGCCCCAGGGCGAGAGCACCAGCACCCTGCCCGCCACCCACAGCGCCGCCAGCGCCATGAGCGGCACGCCGGTGGGCGTGGGCCGGTTGGTCCAGTTGCGCACGGCGGTGAGGAGGAAGCCGGCGATCACCGCCACGGTGTAGCCGAACAGCATCTCGTGGGCGTGCCACAGCGGCCCGCGCAGGTAGGCGTGGCCGAGCAGGCCCGAGTACTGCAGCGCCCACAGCGCGATGCTGAGCGCGCTGAAGAGGCTCGCCAGCAGGTAGAAGGGACGAAAGCCCAGCTGCCAGAGCGCGAAGGACGGCACCACGGGCGCGGGCGCGGCCTGGCGGCCGGGGCGTTGCAGGTTCAGTTCGTTCATGGCCGGGGGGCTCTCGGCGGTTTCAGTAGAGGATGCGGCAGCGGATGGTACCGTCGATGGCGCTGATCTCGTCGAGCGCCACCTGGCTGGCGGTGGCATCGACGTCGATCACCACGTAGCCCACCAGCGGGGTGGTCTGCAGGTACTGCGCGGCGATGTTGATGCCGGCGCGCGAGAAGCGCTCGTTGATGTTGGCGATGATGCCCGGCACGTTGCGGTGGATGTGCAGCAGGCGGCACTTGCCGGTGTGCTCGGGCAGCGACACCTCGGGGAAGTTCACCGCCGACACCGTGGAGCCGTTGTTGCTGTAGCGCAGCAGCTTGGAGGCCACCTCGGCGCCGATGTTGGCCTGCGCCTCGGAGGTCGAGCCGCCGATGTGCGGGGTGAGGATGACGTTGTCGAACCGCGCCAGCGGCGACTCGAACACGCCGTCGTTGCCCTTGGGCTCGGCCGGGAACACGTCGATGGCCGCGCCGCGCAGGTGATCGCGCTCGAGCGCGTCGACGAGCGCATCGATGTCGACCACGTTGCCGCGCGAGGCATTGATGAGGTGGCTGCCCGGCTTCATGCGGGCGAGCTGCGCGGCGCCGATCATGTTGCGGGTGGCGGCCGTCTGGGGCACGTGCAGCGTGACCACGTCGGCCTCGGCGAGCAGCGCATCGAGCGACGCCGCCTGCCGCGCGTTGCCCAGCGGCAGCTTGCTCTCGATGTCGTGGAACACCACCGCCATGCCCAGCTGCTCGGCGAGGATGCCGATCTGCGTGCCGATGTGGCCGTAGCCGATGATGCCCAGCGTCTTGCCGCGCGCCTCGAACGAGCCGGCGGCGCTCTTGCTCCAGCCGCCGCGGTGCAGCTTGGCGTTCTTGGCCGGGATGCCGCGCATCAGCATGATGATCTCGCCCAGCACCAGCTCGGCGACGCTGCGCGTGTTCGAGAACGGCGCGTTGAACACCGGGATGCCGCGGCGCGCGGCGGCGTCGAGGTCGACCTGGTTGGTGCCGATGCAGAAGCAGCCGATGGCGCTGAGCTTGTGCGCCTGCGCCAGCACCTCCTCGGTGAGCTGCGTGCGCGAGCGGATGCCGACGAAGTGCGCGCCCTCGATGGCCGCGAGCAGGTCGTCCCCCGAGAGCGCCTGCCTGCTGGCCTCGATGTTGGTGTACCCGTCGGCCCGCAGCGCTTCCTCGGCCGAGCGATGGATGCCCTCGAACAGCACGAACTTCAGCTTTTCCTTGGGGACGGACAGGCGGTTGGGCGGCATCGTGGCTGGAACCCCGGCGCGAAGGAAGGAACCGGATATTCTACGGCTGCACGCGCCCCGATCCCCTTGTGCGGGTATTCGGGAACCCCCGTACGGAGGTACCTCATGCCGACCATCTTCGAGCGCCTGTATGCAGGCGAGCTGCCCTGCGCCCGCGTCTACGCCGACCAGCACGTGTTCGCCTTCATGGATGCCGGCCAGGTCAACGACGGGCACGTCATCGTCGCCTCGATCCGCCCCTACGAGACGCTGATGGACGCCGACGAGGACACGGCGGTAGCGATGATGCGCGCGGCGCGCCGCATCGCCATCGCGGTCGAGCGCGGGTTCGCCGCCGACGGCGTCACCGTGCTGCAGGCCAACCGCGTGGCCGGCTGGCAGACCGTGCCGCACCTGCACCTGCACGTGCTGCCGCGCCTTCGCGGCGACGCGGTCACGCTGGGTTGGCCGCGCCGCGATCCGCCGTTCGAGGCGCTGCAGGCGCTGGCCGCGCGCATCCGCCTCTGAGCCCGCACGCATCCGCCTGTAAGCCTGCGCCCCTTCAGCCGCTGCACACGGCCTGGCCGGCGAGAAAGCCCGAGGCCCAGGCCCACTGGAAGTTGTAGCCGCCGAGCCAGCCCGTGATGTCGACGACCTCGCCGATGAAGTGCAGGCCCGGCACCCGGTGCGCGCGCAGCGAACGCGGATCGAGCTCGTCGGTGGCCACGCCGCCGGCCATCACCTCGGCCTTGCGCCAGCCCTCGGTGCCGCCGGGCACGATGCGCCAATCGGCCAGCACGGCAGCGAGCGCCGCCAGGTCGCGGTCGGCGATCTCGGCCAGGCGGCGCTGCGCCAGCGCGGCGTAGCGCGCCTCGGCGAGCCAGCGCGCGGCGAGCCGCCTGGGCAGCAGCGCGGCGAGCGCGCCGGCCAGCTGCTGGCGGCCAGCACGCTTGGCCGCGAGCAATGCTTGCGCCAGGTCGCGGCCGGCGGCCAGGTCGATGGCCAGCGGCTCGCCCGGGCGCCAGAAGGTCGAGATCTGCAGCACGGCCGGCCCCGACAGCCCGCGATGCGTGAACAGCAGGTCCTCCTCGAATGCGGGCGCGCCCGCCGCCGACGGGGCACGCACGACGACCGGCAGCGCCACCCCGGCGAGCTCGGCATAGCCGCGCCACTGCCCGGGGTCGAAGGTGAGCGGCACCAGCGCCGGACGCGGGGCCACGATGCGCAGCCCGAACGAGCGCGCGATGCGCAGGCCGAGGTCGCTCGCGCCGGTCTTGGGCGCAGCCAGGCCGCCGGTGGCCACGACGACGGCCTGCGCGCGCAGCTCGCCCTCGGCCGTACGCACGACGAAAGCCGGTGCACCGGGTGCGCCGCCGCACGCGCCCGGCGCGAGCGCCTCCACCGCTTTCACCTGCACCGGCCTCGCCCAGTGCACGCCGGCCTGGTCGCAGCCGGCGCGCAGCATGGCGATGATCTGCTGCGAGGAGCCGTCGCAGAACAGCTGCCCGCGGTGCTTCTCGTGCCAGGCGATGCCGTGGCGCCCGAGCAGCTCGATGAAGCGCGCCGGCGGATATGCCCGCAGGGCATGGCGCGCGAAGGCCGGGTTCTCGCCCGCGAACCGTTCGATGCGGTCGGCCTGCAGGTTGGTGAAGTTGCAGCGCCCGCCGCCCGAGATGCGGATCTTCTCGCCCAGCCTGGGCCAGTGATCGAGCAGCGCCACGCGCAACCCGCGCCGCCCCGCCTGCGCGGCGCAGAACATGCCGGCGGCCCCGGCGCCGATCACGATCGCGTCGAAACGCACGCCGGGGTCAGCGTTCGAGCGCCGCCAGCCTGAGCGCGAGCAGCAGGAACACGGTGCCGGCCAGGCGGTTGAGCAGCCGCGTCGCGCCGGGGGCGCGCCGCAGCCACTGGCCGAGCGCGCCGGCGAACCACGCGATGGCGCCGAACACCAGCAGCGCGGCGGCGATGAAGAGCAGCCCCAGCAGCACCACCTGCTGCCAGACCGGCCCGCGCGCGGGATCGGTGAACTGCGGCAGGAAGGCGAGGAAAAAGATCGCCACCTTGGGGTTGGTGAGGTTCATGATCACGCCGCGCCGGTACATCGCCCAGCCGTCGCCGGCCGGCGCGGCCTCGCCCGCCGGCTCGCCCGCCGGAGCGCGCCAGGCCTGCCAGGCCAGCCACGCGAGATAGAGCGCGCCGATCCACTTCACCGCCGCGAACGCCGCGGCCGAGGCGGCGAACAGCGCCGCCAGGCCGGCGGCCACGGCGGCGGTATGCACCACCAGGCCGGTGCACAGGCCCAGCACCACGCGCAGGCCGGCGCCGCGCCCGCGCATCGCCGACTGCAGCAGCACGAACACGTTGTCGGGGCCGGGCGCGAGCGCGAGCAGCACCGCTGCCGCGAAGAACGCCAGCGCCGTCGCCGGGGCGATCATGCGCGCAGGCTCAGCACGTAGACGCCCAGCCCGACCAGCCCGATGCCCAGCCACTCGCGCGGCAGCGGCCGCTCGCCGAGGAACAGCACCGCGAACAACGCCACCAGCACGACGCTGAGCTTGTCGACCGGCGCCACCCGGGCGGCCTCGCCGAGCGACAGAGCACGGAAGTAGCACACCCACGAGGCACCGGTCGCGAGCGCCGACAGCACGAGGAACAGCAGCGGGCGCACCGGCAGCGCCGCCGGATTGCTCCATTTGCCGGTGGCGGCCACGAACGCGCCGAGCACCGCGACGATCACGAAGGTGCGCAGCAGCGTAGCGAAATCGGGGTCGATGCCCTCGAGGCCGATCTTGGCGAAGATCGCCGTGAGCGCGGCGAACACGGCCGAGCCGAGCGCCCAGGGCAGCCACGCCGAAGATTGTGCCATCGCTTTCCTCCTCCAACGCGGCAGGGATCCGGACATCCGGCCGTCAGGATAGCGTGCCGCCGCGCCGGCCTACAATCGATCGCCGCCCCAACCACCGGAGACACCATGCGCCTGCCGGAGTTCGCCGACATCCAGGCCGCCGCCGGGCGCCTGCGCGGGCATGCCCACCGCACCCCGGTGCTGCGCTCGGCCACCGCGGATGCGCGCACCGGCGCTTCGCTCTTCTTCAAGTGCGAGAACTTCCAGCGCATGGGCGCGTTCAAGTTCCGCGGCGCCTACAACGCGATCGCCTGCCTGACGCCGGCGCAGCGCGCCGCCGGCGTGATCGCGTTCTCCTCGGGCAACCACGCGCAGGCCATCGCCCTGGCCGCGCGCCTGCAGTCGGTGCGCGCGACCATCGTGATGCCCTCGGATGCGCCCGCTCCGAAGCTGGCCGCCACGCGCGAGTACGGCGGCGAGGTGGTCACCTACGACCGCTGGGCCGAGGATCGCGAGGCGCTCACACGGCGGCTGGCCGCCGAGCGCGGGCTCGCGCTGGTTCCGCCCTACGACCATCGCGACGTGATCGCCGGCCAGGGCACGGCGGCGCTGGAGCTGCTCGAGGACGCGGGCCATCTCGACGCGCTGTTCGTATGCCTGGGCGGCGGTGGGCTGCTCTCGGGGTGCGCGCTGGCGGCGGCCGCGCTGTCGCCTTCGTGCGCGGTGTTCGGCGTGGAGCCCGAGGCCGGCGACGACGGACGCCGCTCGCTGCGCGCCGGACGCATCGTGACGATCGCCGTGCCGAAGACCATCGCCGACGGGGCGATGACCACGCACCTGGGCGAGCTCACCTTCCCGATCATCCAGCGGCACGTGCGCGACATCCCCACCGTGTCCGATGCGCAGTTGATCGAGACGATGCGCTTCTTCGCCGAGCGCATGAAGATGGTGGTGGAGCCCACCGGCTGCCTGGCCGCCGCCGCGGCCTTCGCCGAGGCGCATGCCTGGCGCGGATGCCGCGTCGGCGTGGTGGTGAGCGGCGGCAACGTCGATCTGGCGCGCTACGCGCAATGGCTCGCGGCGGCGTGACGGCCGCGCGGCGCGCGCGGTAGCGCTGCTGCGAGGTAGCGCTGGCGCGGGGGACGCGCTGCGGCGATCCGGTGCGGCGGTACGCTGCGGCGCCGGGCTCAGCGCGTCTGCAGGACCTGGTCGAGCGCGCGTCCGTTCGCCTCGGCGATGCGCAGGCGCAGCGGCAGCACGCGCGCATCGAGTGCCAGCCACACGTCGACGGCCGGGTCGTCGGCGCCCGAGGCGGCGCGGCTCAGGCGCAGCGCGGGCTGCGGGCCGTCGCCGGTGTCCACCAGCTCCTCGCCCAGCACGCGCCAGGTGGCGGCAGCCACCTTGGAGCTGGCCAGCACCGGCAGCACGATCTCCGAGCCCGGGGCGAACATCGCCGGGCGCGCATGGCGCAGCAGCGCCAGCTGCACCAGTATCGAGAGGCGGTCCTGCAGACCGGGCGGCGCGACCTCGCGCACGCCCGAGGAGAACAGCACCTCGCCGCGCCCCGCGTCGATCGAGACCTCGCGCGGCGCGCGCTCGCCGCGCCGCTCCCGGTACGTCGACGGCGCCAGCCCCTCGTCGGTGACCGCGCCGATGCTCTCCTGCACCAGCGTGCCGCGCCAGAACCACGACACCACGCCCTGGGCGCGCCCCTCGCTGCGCAGGCGGTAGCCCTCGGGGCCGAGCTCGAAGGACTCGGACATCGTGGCCACCACGTTGCCGTCGGCCGGGTCGCCGTAGTGCACCCGGTACAGCGCGCTGCCCGATTGCGGCGCGACCCGCACCGGCGGATCGGAAGGTGGGGCGGACGCCGCTTGCGCGGGTGCAGCGAGCGCCACCTGCGCGGGCGTCTCGCCGGGTCGCTCCCGGGCGGATGCCGGCGGTGCACCGGATGCCTGGCCGGGCTGCGCCGGCGCGGTTGCGGTCGCAGCGGCAGCACCGGTCGACGCATCCTGCATCGCGTCGTCCGGCGGCATCGCCTCGGCCTGCCGTAGCGCCTCGGCCTGCGCGAGGAACGGGTCGGCCGGTACCGCAGCGGCGGCGGCCGTCGCCGGTGCCGCTGCGGGCGGCTGCGCAGGCGTGGCCTTCGGCGCCGGCGCGACGCGCGGGCGCGGCCTGGCCGCAGGCCTGGGCGGAGGCCGGGGAGCGGGCTGCGCAGCGGGGGCGGTGGCCACGGACGCCGCAGGTGCGGCGGGCGCCGCCGCCGGAGGCGCGAGCAGGGCCACCGACACCGTCGGCGCTGCCTGCTGCGGCGCGCGCGGCCCGCCTGCCCCGCCCGCCCAGGTCAGCACGGCGAGATGCCCGGCCAGCGACAGCGAGAGCGCGCCGACCGCCATCGATACTCGGGCGGCCGGTCGTGGAGGCCAGGGCATCGCGGGATCCTCGACGGCGCCGCCTTCAGGCGCTGCGCAGCCTCGCCAGCCGCACCAGCACGATCGCCGCCAGCGGCACGAGCAGCGCGAGCAGCGTGGCGACGATCATCAGCGTGCCGAGCTGGCTGTAGTCGGCCGGCACCTTCACCGCCTGGGTGACCGGGTCGCGCACCTGGCGCGTCACCAGGAACCACTGGTTGAGGTATTTGGTGCCGAGCTGCGAGGCCGACAGCGCGAGGTTGGTGAAGGAGGCCATCACCGCGAAGTAGGTGGCCTTGAGCCTGTCGGGCGCCGAGTTGGCGATCCAGGCGAGCATGGGCACCATGGCGATCTGCCCCAGGGGCGATTCCACCGCGGTGTCGACCACGGCGATGAAGCGCGCATCGACGATGCCGGCGGTGTGCGCGGCGGTCCATTCGTGCAGGCCGTAGTACATGCCGACGATGGGCAGCGCGAGCAGCACGCCAGCCAGCGTGAGCGCGCCCACGATGTAGTAGATCGAGCGCTCGGCCATGAAGCGCCGGAAGACGAACAGGCCGGCCAGCGTGAGCGCGCTGCCGATGAGCGAGAGCACCGAGAGGAACTGCTGGTCGAAGCCCAGCTCGTCGATCATCCACCAGGTCTGCCCCGCCCCCGGCAAAGGCACGGCGCGGAACGCGAAGATGACGATGGCGGTGCCGACGAGGGTGGCGCGGGCCTGCGGCTCGAGCTCGCGCACCAGCCGCCACATCAGCACGAGGACGATGGCCATCGAGGCGCCGAACACCATCTCCTCGCCGCCGGCGAAGTCGCCCAGCCCGATGCCCAGCGACACCACGGCGAACGCCAGGCCGCCGCCCAGCACCCACGGGTTGACCGGCGGGCGCTGCACGTGCACGGCGGTGCGCAAGGCGATGTCGGCCTCGGCGACGCCGGCGCGGCGCAGCCTGGCGCGCTCGCGCCGACGCAGCCAGGCGGCGAACACCACGCCGGCCACCGACACCGCCGGGATGAGCAGCGCCAGCTCGTGCACCCGCACGTAGACGGCGAGGCGGGCGACCTCGGGCAGCGCGTTCACGCCGCGCAGCAGGAACACGTTGGCGAGCGCCACCAGGACGCTGCCGCCGATGATCGCCACCCTGCCGAGCGTCTGCATGGTGGTGTGCATGGCGCGCAGGCGCGCCTCGTCGATCGGGCGGCCGGCCTCGTCGTGATGCGGCACCGCCTCGACCGTCATCGCATCGGCCACCACGTCCTGGGTGACGTAGCCGACCGGCGCGAGCATCACCGACAGCACGTACCAGGCCTCGGGGCGCATCACCGCGGCCATGCGCTGCGGGTCGGCCAGCAGGCCGATCATGATGAGCAGGCTGACGGCGATGAGCGAGGCGCCGAGCCAGACCATCCAGGCCTTGTAGCGCCAGACGAGGTCGACCAGGTGCCCGAGCGGCATCTTGAGCGCCCAGGGCAGCCCGGCCCAGAAGCCCAGGGCCGCCAGGAACTCCGCCGACAGGCCGAGGTAGTCCTTCACGAAGAAGGTGCCGACGATGGCGGTCAGGCCGGAGATGCCCGCGGCCAGGTACACCATCAGCGGCGGCAGGTAGGACAGCCGCATGTCGCGGCCGAGGGCGGCGACGTTGCGGTCGAACCAGTGCGCCAGCCGCAGCGCGCCGTTCACGATCCGGAGCCGCGCTGCTCGCGCTGGATGTCCTCGACCGTCCAGAAGGACAGCGCCGCGATGGCCACTCCGCACGCCAGGGCGTTGGCCAGCGCGGCGGGCTCGGCCTGGAAGCCGAGCAGCCAGGGCGAGGCCGCCAGCCCGATGCCCAGCGCGAGACTGCCCCACTCCTCGACGATCTCGGGATAGTAGAAGGCATCGACCGCCAGCGTGACCACCGCGACGCCGGCGAGCATCGCCGCCCATGCCGCCCCCTGGTGCCGCATGCCGAGCACGAAAGGCGAGGCCACCAGCCACAGCCCCAGCGCCACCTCGATGCGATCCTGCCAGTGTGCCCTGATCATCGCCGTCCCTTCCTCTCGCCGCGCATCCGCGCGCAACGCCCACTGTAACGTAACATCGCTGTCCCATGCCTGCCCTCGTCCCCCACCCCCCGATCGAGTTCGATGCCGGCGGCGCGCCGCTGAGCACGCTGTACGGCGACGTCTTCCGCAGCCGCAGCGGCGCCTGGGCGGAGGCGCGCGAGGTGTTCGTCGAGGGCTGCGAGCTGGCGCGGCGCTGGGGCGAGCGCACCGGGCGGCCGGCCTCCTTCACCGTGCTCGAGCTGGGCTTCGGCCTGGGCGTGAACTTCCTCGCCACGCTGCAGGCCTGGCGCGAGAGCGCGCCGCCCGGCCTGCGGCTGCACTACGTATCGATCGAGGCGCACCCGCTGTCCGCGGCCGACCTGCGCCATGCCCTCGGGGTGCTGGAGGCGCCGCCCGCCGATGCCGGGCAGCTGGCGGCGCAGTGGCCGCGACCGCTGCCCGGGTTGCACCGCCTGGCATTCGTGGACGGCGCGGTGACCCTCACGCTGTGCCTGGGCGAGGCCCAGGCGCTGCTGCCGCGGCTGCGGCTGGGCGCGGATGCCTTCTTCCTCGACGGCTTCGCGCCGGCGCGCAACCCGGCGATGTGGCAGCCCCCCTTGATGCGCGCGCTCGCCCGCCTGGCACGGCCCGAGGCCACGCTGGCCACCTGGTCGGCCGCCGGGGCGGTGCGCGATGCGCTGGCCGAAGCCGGCTTCGCCGTCGAGCGCCTCGCCGGGCACGGAGGGAAGCGCCACCGGCTGCGTGCCCGCTACGCGCCGCGCTGGCGCAGCTTCGAGCCGCCGGCGCCACCCCCGTCGCGGCCCTCGCGCAGCGCGCTCGTGGTCGGCGCCGGGCTGGCGGGGGCCGCGGTGGCCGCGGGCTTCGCACGGCGCGGCTGGCAGGTCACCGTGCTGGAGGCGGGCAAGACGGTTGCCAGCGGCGGCTCGGCGCAGCCGCTGTGCGCCGACCACCTGCACCTGTCGTCGGACGACAACGTGCTGGCGCGCCTCACGCGCGCCGCCCTCGCCTTCGCCGCGCGCGACGGCTCGCGCAGCGGCTCCCCGATCGGCAAGCTCGCGGTCGACCGCGACGAGGCGAACACGGCGCGGCGGCGCGCGATGATCGAGCGGCTCGGCTTTCCGGAGGGCTTCGTGCGCCACGTGTCGGCGCAGGAAGCGGGGGAGATCGCCGGCATCGCCGTGCCGCACGCGGCGCTGTGGCTGCCGGATTGTGATGCATGCGATCCGCGCGCCGCGATCGGGGCCTGGCTCGAGCACCCTGCGATCGAGTTGCGCACCGCCTCGCAGGTGCACGCGCTGCGCCGCGACGACGGCCACTGGAGCGCGCTCGATGCCGGCGGCGCGCCGCTGGCGCATGCAGCCGTGGCAGTGCTGGCCAATGCCGGCGATGCGGTGCGGCTGGGCGGCCTGCGCTCGTTTCCGATCCGCGCCATGCGCGGCCAGAGCACCTGGCTGGCGCGCGAGTGCGTCGGCCCCCTGCGCACGTCGCTGAGCGGAGGCGCCTGGGCGGTGCCGGCCGGCGAGCGCATCCTCATCGGGGCGAGCTTCGACGACGACGCCCGCATGATCCTGTCGCGCGCGGCCGACCTGGGCAACCTCGACCGGCTCGCGCGCATGATCGGCGGCGACCCGCAGCGCTGGATCGCGCACGCGCGCTTCGCCTCGCTCGGCCTGCGCGTGGCCACCACCGACCGGCTGCCGGCGATCGGCGAGCTGCCCGACGAGGCCGCGGTGGCCGCGAACGCCGAGGCGCTGGCGCGCAACGAGCGCATCGCGCTGCCGCGCGCCGACGGCCTGTACGGCGCCTTCGCGTTCGGCTCGCGCGGGCTGCTGTGGGCCTCGCTCGCCGGCGCGCTGCTGCCGGCGATGGCCGAGGGCGAACCGATGCCGCTGGAGGCCGACCTGCTGCGCACCATCGATCCGGCGCGCTTCGTGCGCCGCCGGCTGCGGCAACGAGATGGAAGGACCTGAACGAGGCGCCCGGCGGGGCGCTACGCGATGCCCTGGCTGTGCAGGTATTCCTCGTAGTCGCCGCGGTAGTCGATGATGGTGCCGCCGGCGCGCACTTCCAGCACCCGGGTGGCCAGCGCATCGACGAACTGGCGGTCGTGCGAGACGACCAGCAGCGTGCCCGGGAACTTCTCGAGCGCCAGCTGCAGCGACTCGATCGACTCCATGTCGAGATGGTTGGTGGGCTCGTCGAGCATCAGCACGTTGTGCCGCCCGAGCATCAGGCGCCCGAAGCTCATGCGGTGGCGCTCGCCGCCCGAGAGCACGCGCACCGGCTTGCGCACCTCGTCGCCCGAGAACAGCAGCCGGCCGAGCACGCTGCGCAGCGCCTGGTCGTCGTCGCCGGCCTTCGCGTAGCGGGCGATCCACTCGGTGAGCGTCTGGTCGGACTCGAACTCGGCGTGCACGTCCTGCGCCATGTAGCCGACGTCCGCGTTCTCCGCCCAGCGCACGGTGCCGCGCGTCGGGGCCAGTCCGCCCAGCGCCGCGCCGGCCAGGCAGCGCAGCAGCGTGGTCTTGCCCGCGCCGTTGGCGCCCACGATCGCGATCCGGTCGCCGGCCTCCACCTGCGTCGAGAAGCCCTCGAACACCGGTGCCGCGGCGCCTTCGTAGCGGTACGACAGCTCTTCGGCCACCAGCGCCTGGCGGTGCAGCGTGCGCGCCTGCTCGAAGCGGATGTACGGGTTCTGGCGCGACGAAGGCTTGACCTCGGCGGTCTCGCCGCGGATGCGCGCGATCAGCTTCTGGCGCGAGGTGGCCTGGCGCGCCTTGGCCTTGTTGGCCGCGAAGCGCTGCACGAATTCCTGCAGCTCGGCGATGCGCTCCTTGGCCCGGTCGCTGGCGGCGACCTGGCGCTGGCGCGCCTGCGCCGAGGCGAGCATGTAGTCGTCGTAGTTGCCGGGGTATACGCGCAGCTCGCCGTAGTCGAGGTCGGCCATGTGCGTGCACACCGCGTTCAGGAAGTGGCGATCGTGCGAGACGATCACCATGGAGGAATCGCGCGCGTTCAGCACTCCTTCGAGCCAGCGGATGGTGTCGATGTCGAGGTTGTTGGTCGGCTCGTCGAGCAGCAGCACGTCGGGGTCGGCGAACAGCGCCTGCGCGAGCAGCACGCGCAGCTTCCAGCCCGGGGGAACCTCGCGCATCGGTCCCTGGTGCCGGGCGGCCTCGATGCCCAGCCCCAGCAGCAGCTCGCCGGCGCGCGCCTCGGCGGTGTAGCCGCCGTACTCGGCGAAGCGCGCCTCCAGCTCGGCCGCACGCATGTAGTCGTCTTCGCCGGCCTCGGGGTCGGCGTAGATCGCGTCGCGCTCGCTCATCGCCTGCCACATCTCGGCGTGGCCCATCATCACCACGTCGAGCACGCGCCGGTCCTCGAAGGCGAACTGGTCCTGGCGCAGCTTGCCGAGCCGCTCGCTGGCGTCGAGCACCACCTGGCCGGCGCTCGGCTCGATCTCGCCGCCGAGGATCTTCATCAGGGTGGACTTGCCCGAGCCGTTGGCGCCGATGAGGCCGTAGCGGTTGCCCTCGCCGAACTTGACGCTGACGTTCTCGAACAGGGGCCTGGCCCCGAACTGCATGGTGACGTTGACGACTGAAAGCATTGCGATCGGCGCCGGCGGCGCTCAGGCGATCCAGACGCGCGCGTTGCGGTACAGGCGCATCCAGGGCGAATCTTCCCCCAGCGAGGGGTCGCGCCAGCTCATCTGGACGCTGCGGAACACCCGCTCGGGGTGCGGCATGAGGATGGTGGCGCGGCCATCGGCGCTGGTGAAGCCGGTGAGCCCGCCGGGCGATCCGTTGGGGTTGGCCGGATAGGCCTCGGCCACGCTGCCGTCGTTCTCCGCGAAGCGCAGCACCGCGGCGGCGCGCCCCTGCTGCGCGGGCGTGTCGAAGGCGGCGCGGCCCTCGCCGTGGGCCACCGCGATCGGCATGCGGCTGCCCGCCATGCCCGCGAACAGGATGGACGCCGAGGGCAGCACCTCGACCATGGCCAGGCGCGCCTCGTACTGCTCCGAGAGGTTGCGCAGGAAGCGCGGCCAGTGCTCGGCGCCGGGGATGATGGCCTTGAGCTGCGACATCATCTGGCAGCCGTTGCACACGCCCAGGCTGAAGGTGTCGGCGCGCGAGAAGAACAGCGCGAACTGCTCGGCCATCGCGGCGTTGAACAGGATCGATCTCGCCCAGCCGCTGCCGGCGCCCAGCACGTCGCCGTAGGAGAAGCCGCCGCAGGCCACCAGGCCGCGGAAGTCGGCCAGGCGGTGCCGGCCCTCGAAGAGATCGGTCATGTGCACGTCGAAGGCATCGAAGCCGGCGCGATCGAAGGCCGCCGCCATCTCGGTCTGGCTGTTGACGCCCTGCTCGCGCAGGATCGCCACGCGCGGGCGCGCGCCGCGCGCGATGTACGGCGCCGCCACGTCCTCGGCCGGATCGAAGCCCAGCTCCAGGTGCAGGCCGGGGTCGTCGTCGCGCCCGATGCGCTCGAACTCCTGCGCCGCGCACTCGGGGTTGTCGCGCAGCGCGGCGATGCGGTGGCTGGTCTCGCTCCAGATGCGCTGCAAGGCGGCGCGCGGGGCCGAGTACACGCAGCGCGCATCGCGGTAGAAGGCGATCGCGTCGGCCGGCTGCGGCGCGCCGATCACGTGCGAGCACTTCGACAGGCCCGCCTCGCGCAGCACGCCGAGCACTGCGTCGCGATCGGCCGCGCGCACCTGCACCACCGCGCCGAGCTCCTCGTTGAACAGCGCCTTCAGGGTCAGCTCCTCGCGCTGCACCGAGACCTGCTCGGGGCGGATCTTGTAGTCGCCCCAGTCGGCCGCGTGAGGGTCGATGGTGAGCAGGTCGAGGTTGACCGCCACGCCGCAGCGCCCGGCGAAGGCCATCTCGCACACCGTGGCGAACAGCCCGCCGTCGGAGCGGTCGTGATAGGCGAGCAGCCGGCCTTCGCCGTTCAGGCGCTGAATGGCCGCGACGAAGCGCACCAGCAGCGCCGCGTCGTCGAGGTCGGGCGCCTCGTTGCCGACCTGGCGCGTCACCTGCGCGAGCGCCGAGGCGCCCAGGCGCTGGCGCCCCTGGCCGAGGTCGACGAGGATCAGCACCGAGTCGACGCCGCGCGCGAGCTGCGGCGTGAGCGTGCGCCGCACATCGCTCACCGGCGCGAACGCGGTGACCACCAGCGAAACCGGCGCGCTCACCGACTTCTCACGTCCGCCCGCGGCCGGCTCGCCCGGCACCGCCTCGCGCCAGACGGTGCGCATCGACAGGGAATCCTTGCCGACCGGGATCGACACGCCGATCTGCCGGCACAGCCCGGCCGCGGCTTCGACCGCGTCGAACAGGTCGGCATCGTCGTGCGCCGTGCCGCAGGCGGCCATCCAGTTGGCCGAGAGCTTGATGTCTTCGATCGACCCGATGGGCGCGGCCGCGAGATTGGTCACCGCCTCGGCGATCGCCATGCGCGAGGCCGCGCGCGGATCGATCACCGCCAGCGGGGTGCGCTCGCCCATCGCCAGCGCCTCGCCGCGGTAGCCCTGGTAGTCGGACAGGCCCACCGCGCAATCGGCCACCGGCACCTGCCACGGCCCGACCATCTGGTCGCGCGCGCACAGCCCGCCCACCGTGCGGTCGCCGATGGTGACCAGGAACGCCTTGCTCGCCACCGCCGGCAGGCGCAGCACGCGCTCGGCGGCCTCCTGCAGCGCCAGCCCCGCGATGTCGAGCGCCGGCAGGGCGCGCGCACGCCGGCGCGCTTCGCGGAGCATGCGCGGCGGCTTGCCGAGCAGCACCTCCATCGGCATGTCGACCGCGCACACCTCCCCGCCCTTCGCGTCGGCGCCCTCGACCACCAGCTGGGGGGCGTCCGACACGGTGCCGACCACCGCATAGGGGCAGCGTTCGCGCCGGCACACGTAGTCGAAGAGGGCGAGCGCCTCCGGCGCGATCGCGAGCACGTAGCGCTCCTGCGATTCGTTGCACCAGATCTCGGCCGGCGACAGGCCCGAGGCTTCCAGCGGCACCTTGGCCAGGTCGAAGCGCGCGCCGCGTCCGGCGCCGTGCACCAGCTCCGGGAAGGCGTTGGACAGGCCGCCCGCGCCCACGTCGTGGACCGAGAGGATGGGGTTGTCCTCGCGCATCGCCCAGCAGCGATCGAGCACTTCCTGGGCGCGCCGCTGCATCTCGGGGTTGCCGCGCTGCACCGAGTCGAAGTCGAGCTGCGCGGTGTTGGTGCCCGCGCCCATGCTCGAGGCCGCGCCGCCGCCCAGGCCGATGCGCATGCCCGGGCCGCCGAGCTGCACCAGCAGCGTGCCCGCCGGCAGATCGAGCTTGGCGGTATGCGCGGCATCGACCATGCCGACGCCGCCGGCGATCATGATCGGCTTGTGGTAGCCGTACACGGTGCCCGCGACGTTCTGCTCGTAGGTGCGGAAGTAGCCGAGCAGGTTGGGCCGGCCGAACTCGTTGTTGAACGCCGCCCCGCCGATCGGCCCCTCGATCATGATCTGCAGCGGCGTGGCGATGCGCTCCGGCACGCCATAGGGGGCGGCAGTTGCCTGCGCGGCGGACGGCGCGGTCACGTCGTACGCGTTCTCCCACGGCTGCTCGAAGCCGTCGATGCGCAGGTTCGACACGGTGAAGCCGGTCAGGCCGAACTTCGGACGCGCGCCGCGCCCGGTGGCGCCCTCGTCGCGAATCTCGCCGCCGGCGCCGGTGGCCGCGCCCGGAAACGGCGAGATGGCGGTGGGATGGTTGTGCGTCTCGACCTTGAGCAGCGCGTGCGTGAGCCGCTCGTGGGCGCGGAAGTGCCCGTTCTGCGCGAGCACCGGGTGGAAGCGCAGCGCCGGCCCGCCCTCGAGGATGGCCGCGTTGTCGGCATAGGCGACAATGGTGCCGCGCGGGTGGGCGGCATGCGTGCTGCGGATCATGCCGAACAGCGTTTCCTCGCGCGGCGCGCCGTCGAGGGTCCAGCGGGCGTTGAAGATCTTGTGCCGGCAGTGCTCGGAGTTGGCCTGCGCGAACATCATCAGCTCGACGTCGGTCGGATCGCGTCCGGCGCGCACGAAGGCCTCGAGCAGGTAGTCGATCTCGTCGGCCGACAGCGCCAGACCGAGCTCGGCGTCGGCCCGCACCAGCGCGGCGCGCCCGTCGCGGCCGACCGGCACGTGCTGCATCGGCTTGCCGGGCAGCGCCGCGAAGATCGCCGCGGGATCGGGGGGCTCGAGCAGCGCCGTCTCGGTCATCCGGTCGTGCAGCGCAGCAGCCATGGCCGCCAGCTCGGGGGGCGCGAAGCGCGCCCGCCCGGTGAGCCCGGCCAGCACCCCGGCGCGCGCCTGGATGCGGTACTCGATGCCGCGCTCGATGCGGCGCACGCCGGCCATGCCGCAGTTGCGTGCGATGTCGGTGGCCTTGCTCGCCCACGGCGAGACGGTGCCCAGCCTGGGCACCACCCATACTCCCTGCCCTTCGGGCGTGCGCGCCTCGGGCTCGGCCTCGAGCAGCGCCGCGAGGCGCGCGCGCGCGTCGGGCGTGAGCGGCTCGTCGCTCCATGCCAGGTAGACGAGGTGCGCCTGCAGCCCGCCGGCGCGCGCGTCGATGCGGCGCAGCTGCTCGAGCAGGCGTGCGAGGCGGAAATCGGACAGGGCGCGCTGTCCGGCAAGCATCAGGTAGGCGGGCATACGGGGAAGGCTCGGAAGAACCTGCCATTATAGGGACCGCGCCCGCCGCGCCCGGGCTCCGCACGCAGCGGGATGGCCCGGGCCGTGCGCTCGACGCCTGCATTGCCTGACATTATCGTAGCGCCGATGAACGAACTGCTGACCGCCGCCTCGATCCGCCGCCTCGAAGCCGCCGCCCTCGCCGCGCTGCCGGGCGGCATCCTGATGGCGCGCGCGGCCGAAGCGGTGGCCGAGGCCACCGCCCGCCTCGCGCGCACCCTCGAGCCGGGGCGGCCGGTGCTGGCCCTGGTCGGGCCCGGCAACAACGGCGGCGACGCCCTGCTGGCCGCACTGCGCCTGCGCGAGCGCGGCTATGCCTGCCGCGCCATCGCCCTGCGCCCGGCGGGCGCCTCGCACGGCGACGCCGGCGAGGCGTGGCGCGCGGCGCGCACCGCAGGCCTGCGCATCGACGGCGTCGAGGCGCTGCGCGAGGCGCTCGAGGCGGCGCCGATCGCCATCGACGGGCTGTTCGGCATCGGGCTCGACCGTGCCCTCGACGGACCCGCGGCGGCCCTGTGCGGCGCGCTGCGCGAGGCACGGGTGCCGGTGGTCGCGGTCGACGTGCCCAGCGGCATCGATGCCGATACCGGCGCGATCGTCGGCGGACCGGGCGCGGCGGCGGTGCGCGCCGTCTGCACGGTCACCATGATCGCCGACAAGCCCGGCCTGCACACCGGCGCCGCGCTCGATCACGCCGGCACGGTGCAGGTGGCCGGGCTGGGGCTGGAAGCGCAGCGGGCCGCGCTGGTCGACGAGGAGATGCTCGCCCACCGGCAGGCGCTCACCGGCGAGCACGCGCTCCTCCACGAGCGGACGCCCGCCGGCGGCCGGGCACCCGGTGCCGGCCCGGGGCTCGCCGCCGGCCGCCTGTTCGGCGCGGCACAGGCCGCGGCTGCGCTGCCCCGGCGCGCGCGCGACAGCCACAAGGGCAGCTACGGCGCGGTGCTCGCCTATGGCGGCGACACCGGCACGCGCGGCGCAGTGCTGCTGGCCGCGCGCGGCGCGCAGGCGCTGGGCGCGGGCAAGGTCTTCGTCGCCACGCCGGCCGGCGAGCTGTTCGATCCGGGGCAGCCGCAGCTGATGACGGCCGATGGCGATGCGCCCTTCGATCGCTTCGACGTGGTGGTGATCGGTTGCGGCCTGGGCACCTCGGCGCGCGCGCACGCCCGGCTGGCTGCGGCGCTCGCGCAGGCGCGCGCGCTGGTGCTCGACGCCGATGCGCTGAACCTGATGGCCGCGGACGCCACGCTGGCGACAGCGGGCGTGGCCGGCCTCCGCGAGGGGCATGGCGCGCGCCGCGTGGTCATGACCCCGCATCCGCTCGAGGCTGCAAGGTTGCTCGGCTGCGATGCGACGCACATCCAGGCCGATCGCCGCGGCGCGGCGCTCGAGTTGGCGCGCCGCTTCGGCGCGGTGGCCCTGCTCAAGGGAGCAGGCAGCATCGTGGCGACGCCGGAGGGCGCATGGGCCGTCGTCGATGCCGGCGGCCCGGCCCTGGCCACTGCAGGGACCGGTGACGTGCTCGCCGGCATGATCGGGGCGCGCCTCGCGCAGGGCGACGACGCGGCAGACGCCGCCTGTGTCGCGGCGTGGCTGCACGGCCGTGCGGCGACGATGTGGGAAGCCGCGCGCGGGCACGCCGAGGGGCTGAGCGCAGCCGAGCTGCCCGCGCTGGCGCGCGAGGTGCTCGGGACGCTGGCCGCGTGAGCCGGACCGGGCGCAGCCGCCGCCGTTTCACCGGGAGTGAGTCATGAGTCGCAGCCCATCGTGGTCGCGCGCCTGGGACGAAGTGGCCCGGCTCGCCGCCGCCTCGTCCGATGCCTCGATCGCGGCGCTGCTGCGCGACGAGGCGGATCGCCATCAGCGCCTCACGCTGGAGGCGGCCGGCGTGTATCTCGACCTCACCCATCATCGCCTGCCGGGCGGCGCGCTCGACGCGCTGCTGGCGCTCGCCGATGCCGCGCAGGTGGGCGAGCGGCGCGCCGCGATGTTCTCCGGCGAGGCGGTCAACTTCACCGAGGAGCGTCCGGCGCTGCACGTCGCCCTGCGCGGCCCGGTGCCGGAGCTGTGCGACGGCGGAGCCATCGCCGCCGAGGTGCAGGGCACGCTGGCGCGCATGGCCGGGTTCGCCGGGGCGGTACGCGAGGGCCGGTGGCGCGGCGCCACCGGGCAGCCGATCCGCGACATCGTGCACATCGGCATCGGCGGCTCGCACCTCGGGCCGCAGCTGGTGGTCGAGGCCCTGAGCGAGGCGGGCTCGCCGGTGCGCTGCCGCTTCCTCTCCAACGTCGATCCGCGCGCCTTCGAGCGCGCCCTCCAAGGGCTGGAGCCGGCCGGCACGCTGGCGATCGTGGCATCGAAGTCGTGGCGCACCGACGAGACCGCCCGCAACGCCTCGGCCGTGCGGCGCTGGTTCGCCGACGGCGGCATCGCCGGCACCGCCCTGCACGGCCACCTGGTCGGGGTCACCGCCAACACCGCGGCCGCGCTCGAATCGGGCCTGCCCGAGTCCTCGCTGTTCCCGTTCCACGACTGGGTGGGCGGGCGCTACTCGCTGTGGTCCGCGGTCGGCCTGCCCGCCATGATCGCGATCGGCCCGCAGCGCTTTCGCCGCCTGCTCGCCGGCGCCCACGCGATGGACCGCCACTTCGTCGAGGCGCCGCCGGCGCGCAACGCACCGCTGCTGCTGGCGCTGGTGTCGCTGTGGAACTCGCTCGCGCTGGCCAGCGATACCGAGGCGGTGGTGGCCTACAGCGACGCGCTGCGCAGCCTCACCGCGTGGCTGCAGCAGTTGCAGATGGAAAGCAACGGCAAGCGCATCGACCGCGACGGCGAGCCGGTGCCGTGGCCCACCGCGCCGGTGATCTGGGGCGGCGCGGGCACCGACGGGCAGCACTCGTACTTCCAGGCGCTGCACCAGGGCACCGCCGCCCATCCGGTCGACTTCGTGGTGGCGCTGCCCGATGCCCGCGACCCCGAGCGGCGCGGCCGCGCGCTGGTGGCCAACGCGCTGGCGCAGCGCGAGGCGCTGCTGGTCGGCCGCGACGGCTCGCCCGCCACCGCCGATGCCCGCGCGGCCGGCGCCGATGCCCGCGGGCGCCGGCTGGCGGCGCACCGCGCCTGTCCGGGCAACCGGCCCTCGACGCTGCTGCTGCTGGAGCGGCTCGATCCCGAGCGCCTCGGCGCGCTGCTCGCGCTCTACGAGCACAAGACTGCCGTGCTCGGCTGGCTGTGGGACATCGACTCCTTCGACCAGTGGGGCGTCGAGCTGGGCAAGGTGCTGGCGGCCGACATCGAGCCGCTGCTCGACCCCGGGCAGCCCCTGCCCGACAGCCTGCCCGCCGCGCGGCGCGAGCTGCTCAGGCGGCTGCGCGCGGCGTGGCCGGCTCGATGAGCCGCCCGCCATGCAGCGTCAGGCGCTGGCCGCAGCGCCCGGCGAGCTCACTGTCGTGGGTGACCAGCACCAGCGTCGCGCCCGCCTCGCGGTTGAGCTCGAACAGAAGCTCGATCACCCGCGTGCCGGTGGCCGCATCGAGGCTGCCGGTCGGCTCGTCGGCGAACAGCAGGCGCGGCGACGGGGCGAACGCGCGCGCCAGCGCCACCCGCTGCTGCTCGCCGCCGGAGAGCGTCTTCGGGTAGTGCCCGAGGCGGTCGCCCAGGCCGACGCGCTCGAGCAGCGCGCGTGCGCGCGCCGCGGCCTGCGGGGCGCCGGCCAGCTCGAGCGGCAGCATCACGTTCTCGAGCGCGGTCATCTGCGGCAGCAGCTGGAACGACTGGAACACGAAGCCGAGGTTGCGTGCACGCCAGGCCGCGCGCCCGTCCTCGTCGAGCGCGAACAGCGACTCGCCGAACACCGTCACGCTGCCCTCGCTGGGCAGGTCGAGGCCGGCCAGCAGCCCGAGCAGGGTCGACTTGCCCGAACCCGAGGCGCCGGCAATGGCCACCGTCTGCCCGGCCGGCACCGCGAACGAGAGGTCGTCCAGGATGCTCAGCCAGCCATCGGCGTCCCGCACGCGCTTGCTCAGATGCTCGACGATAATCGCGTCCATGCTCGATCGTTCCCTGTTGCCGGGCCCAGCGGGCCCTGTCGATGCGCATTCGCGCCGCCGCGCCCTGCTGCGGCTGGCCGGCGCGCTGTGCGCCGGGGCGAGTCTACCGGCACTCGCCCGCGCAGCCCCTGCGGCCGCGCCCGCGGGCGCGCGCACCCTGCTCGTGCTCGGCGACAGCCTGTCGGCCGAATATGGCCTGCGGCGCGGCTCCGGCTGGGTGGAGATGCTGGCGCGCCGGCTCGCCGCGCATCGGCCGCCGTGGCAGGCGGTCAATGCCAGCATCAGCGGAGAGACCACCGCCGGCGGGCGCAGCCGCATCGCCGCCCTGCTCGCGCAGCACCGGCCGGCGGCGGTGGTGATCGAGCTGGGCGCCAACGACGCGCTGCGCGGCCTCGACCTCGCGGCCACCGAGGCCAACCTGGCGGCGATCGCGCAGGCTGCGCGCGCCGCCGGCGCCCGCGTGCTGCTGCTCGGCATGCAGGTGCCGCCGAACTACGGCCGCGCCTACACCGAGGCCTTCGCCACCCTCTTCCGCAGCGTGGCGCGGCAGGAGCGCACGGCGCTGGTGCCGTTCTTCCTCGCCGGCGTGGCCGATCGCCCCGAGCTGTTCCAGCCCGATCGCATCCATCCCAACGAGGCCGCGCAGCAGCGTCTGCTCGAGAACGTCTGGCCGTCGCTGCAGCCGCTGCTGGGTTGAGAGTCAGCGCCGGCGCAAGGCGGCCATCGCGGCGCCCGCGGCTGCCCGCACCGCGCGCGCATCGGCCACGCTCACCTGCAGGCGCCGCAGCAGCCACGGCAAGCGGTCGCGTGCCGGCGGCAGGGCCGGCAGCGGCAACGGCGCATCGAGCGCAGCCGCCTCGGGCGGGATCGGCGCTCCGGGCGTCAGGCACGCCTGCAGCGCGGCATCGGCCGTGCGCAGGGCGGCCTCGGCCTGCGGGAGGGCGAGATCGCTGCCGTGGCGCGCCAGCGTCAGGCGGATCACCGACAGGTGCGCCATGAGGCGCTGGCCGTGGTCGAGCAGCATGGTGAGCTCGCGCACCGGCGGGCGCACCCGCTGGGGCTCGAAGGCGCCGCGCTGCACGGCCGCCGCCAGCGCCCCGAGCGCGTCGTAGGCACGGCGGCGCGCCAGCCGCTGGGCCACTGCCGCGCCCTCCTCGCTGGCCAGCGCGCAGGCGGCATACTCGCGCAGCGCGGCGAGCGCGCGCGCCACGTTGGTCGGCACCGCGCGCCGCTCCCACGACGGCAGCACGTAGCTGAACGCCCACGCCAGCAAGGCGCCGAGCACCGTGTCGGCGAGCCGCTCGGCCACGGCGAAGCCCGAGCCCGGATCGACCAGGTGCGCCTGCAGCAGCGCCATCACCGTACCCGCCATGGCGGTCAGCAGGTAGCGCACCGCCACGAAGGCGTGCGCCACGCCGGCCGAGACGATGAAGATCGCCGACAGCAGCGCGTGCTGCGCGACGAAAGCGAGCCCGAGCACGACGAGGCAGCCGAGCGCCGTGCCCAGCACGCGCGCATTGCGCCGCGACAGCGTCTGCTCGAGGTTGCCGCGCAGCACCACCGCCACGCTGAGCACCAGCCAGTGCGGATGCGAGGCCCACGGCAGCGCGAGCCCGATGAAGTAGGCGCAGCCGAGCGCCACGCCCGAGCGCAGCGCGTGGCGGCACACCGGCGAGCGCAGGCTGAGCTGCGCGGCGACGATGCGCAGCGGCCAGCCGTCGGGCGCGACGAACTGCTGCAGCTCGTCGCGCGACAGCGGCAGGGCCTCGTCGGCGCCGCGCAGCAGCGCGTGGATCGCCGCCACGTCGTCGGCCAGGGTGCGCAGGCGCGAGTCGATCACCGGCATCAGCCGGGCGCGCGCCTCCCCCGCCGGCCCGATCGCCTCGGCGGGCAGCTCGGCCGGCGCGAAGCACGCCTCCCCGCCCGCCGGCACGGCCTTCGGGTCGAGCACGCCATCGCGCGCCGCCTCCAGCCCGGCGGCCACGCGGCGCAGCCCTGCCGCCACGTGCGCGCGCACCCTGCGCCCGGCTTCGTCGTCGCCGAGCAGATCGACGTCGAGGCGGCTGGCCAGCAGCACGTCGCGCAGATCGATGGTGTGCAGCAGGACCGCGGTGTGACGGCGCACCCACGCCGTGTCGCGGGCGGCGAACAGCAGGTCGCGCGCCGCCTGCAGGCGCTCGGCCAGCACCGCCTCGCCGGCCACCCAGGCGCGCAGCAGGTCGTGGTGCGCGCCGTCCACGCGCGCCTGCTCCAGCACCTCGGCGCGCAGCCGGAACAGCCGCGCGGTGGCCTCCAGCGCCGCGGACAGGGCGAGCGTGCGGTAGCGGCGCTGCAGCAGCGCCGCGGCGGCGATCGACCACAGGAAGTAGGCGGCGGCACCCGCGACGTTCCAGGCGAACAGCTCCAGGGGCGGCTGCGCGCCCACCGGCGAGGCCATGGTGAACACGATCGCCAGCACCGCTGCGAACGAGATCGGCCCGGCGCGCGGACCCCAGGCGAGCGTCATCATGGCGAGGAACACGATCGGCACCAGCGCGGCCCCGCGCGCCACCGGATGCGGGGCGAGCAGGGCCATCACCAGCGCCGTGGCACTGCCCAGCAGCGCCGCGCCGAACACGCGCCGCCACGAACGCCCGACGGTGTTGGGCAGGTCGGCCAGGCTCGCGTACACCGCGCCGCTGGTGGCCAGCAGCCCCGCGTGCGTGCCCGCGAGAAGCGCGAATGCGGACTGCACCAGGGCGATCCCGAGCGCGACGGTGATGCCGTTGACGACGTAGGAAGGAAGGCGGCGCATCGGCGGGCATCATACGGCCGGGCGGCGGGACGCCGCACGAGCCGGCCCGGATCGGCCTTCGCGGCCCCTCGGACGGATATCGCTATTTTTTGGAGGCGGAGGTCGGAATCGAACCGGCGTACACGGCTTTGCAGGCCGCTGCATAACCACTCTGCCACCCCGCCGGGTGTGCGCGGCGCCCGACGGGGCCGGCGCGCCTGCAATGAAAAAGGGAAGCCGCGGCGCTTCCCTTCAGGAACTGGAGCGGGTGAAGGGAACCTCATCGTGTTCCCAACTCGTTGATTGATAACGAGTTTTCCGCACTCGGCGAACCGAGATGGACATGATTATGGACTGAAAAACCACCCCTGGTCAACGCGCGCTCCGAGCAGGTCCAGTGCGAGCCATGGACAGCCAGCAACAGCCAATGTACCTGAGCGCTCAACGTCACGAGGCCGGTTCATCTCCCTTTGGCAGGAACTCCTCGCGGGCGCGCTGCAGGAACCGCTTCATGGGCTCAGAGGGTTCGGCGCGGCGGCGCAGCAGGTAGGTGGACAGCATGGGCGGCGTGCCGGCCAAGGGGCGGACGGTTATGTCGGGGCGATTCAGGGTCTGCACCTGCGAAGCAATGGCGAAACCGATGCCGTAACCGGCACCGACCAGAGTCAGCATCACGCCTAAGCTCGTTACCTGGTCTACCAACTTGAGCGGCAGGGACGCACCTTGTAGTACCGCCTGGATTTGATGGTGGCAGCCCGATCCCGCATCCGGATGGCACAGCACCAGCGGAAACTTCAAGGCTTCATCCAGCGGTACTTCCGCGTGCGCCAGCAAGGGGTGGCGCACGGGCACGATCACCGACAGCGGATCGGTCCACACGGGTTCGGCGACAAGGCCTTCAGTCACCGCGTCCGACAGCGCAAAGCCGATGTCCAGCAGATCGTTGTGCAGGCCCTTGAGCTGCTGCGCGAAAGGCAACTCGAAGACGCGAATCTCCAGTTCGGGCTCTTCCTCGCGGCTGCGCGCCAACAAGGTTGCAATGTGGGGCTGCGCCAAGCTGTCGCAGATGGCGATGCGCAGATAACCCTGATAGCCCTGCGCCGCCGCCTTTGCGGCACTCACCGCCTGCTCCACGGTGGCCAGCACGCGCCTGCACTCACCGAGGAACACCTGACCGGCCCAGGTCAGTCGCGTCTGGTGCGCACTGCGGTCGAACAACTGCACGCCGAGTGTGGCTTCAAGATTGCGCATTGCGCGCGACACAGGTGATTGCTCGACGCCAAGGCGCTCGGCCGCTCGCGCGAAATGCAGTTCCTCCGCGACCGCAACGAAATAGCGTAGTAGTCTGAGTTCCAATGCGGCCTCCTATTTGCCCCGTTCTTGGCCTGAGTCGTCCGCCTCATGCGGATTGCGCCTCGCTTTCTCTTTCGGTAATGGGGGGCTCTGGCTCTGCTCTTCTTAGGGCGCAAATTTGTCCCAGTCCTGCCTTATCCCATCAACACCACAGACTTCACCTGTACCCACGGCGTCGCGACGATGCCGGTCAAATGGTGGGCCGCGCGATGCGCAATGCCCTGCCGCAGTGCTCGTGCTGCTGTCCCGGTTGGGGTCCGCACTCCTGCTCTGGCGTTGACAGGTTCAGATCAGCTTCTTGCGCACCTGGGCCGTGACCCATTCGCTGACCAGCACCGTCGCGAAAATGGCGATCAGCAGCATCGTGACCTTGGGCCAGGCCAGCGTGCCTAAAGCGGCTTCGAGCTTGACGCCGATGCCGCCTGCACCTACCAGGCCGAGCACGGTGGATTCGCGGATGTTGATGTCCCAGCGGAACACGCTGATGCCGGCCAGAGTGGGCGCGATCTGCGGCGCCACGCCCCAGGCCATGACCTGGGCGCCCGAGGCGCCGGTGGCTTGCACCGCTTCCACCTGCCGGGGGTCGATTTCCTCGATGGCCTCGTAGAGCAGCTTGCCGACGAAGCCGATCGAGCGCAGCGCGATGGCGATGATGCCTGCCAGCACGCCGGGACCCAGGATGGCCACCAGCAGCAGGGCCCAGATCAGCGAGTTGATGGAGCGCGAGCCAACGATGGCCAGCAGCGCCAGCGGGCGCACGAAGCGCGCGCTGGGCGTGGTGTTGCGCGCCGCCAGAAAGGCCACCGGCACCGCCAGCATGACGCCCAGCAGGGTGCCCAGGGTGGCGATGTTGAGCGTTTCCCACAGCGGCCACCACAGCTCGCCCATGAAGGACCAGGCCGGCGGCAGCATGCGCGAGCCGATGTCGACGACCTGGGCGGGCGCGTCGGCGACGAAGGCCCAGATGGTGTCCTGGGTCATGACCTGGAAGGTCCATGAAACGAAGGCAAGCGCCAGCACCCAGGCCATGAAGACGATGGCGTCCTGGCCGGGCGTGCGCTTGCGCCAGAGGGGTGCGCTCATTGGATGCGCTGCCTGAGCCAGCCCGAGGCGTACTCGGCCAGCATGACGATGGCGATAATGACGAGGATGACGGCCGCCGCGGTGTCGAACTCATAACGATCCATGGCGGTGTTGAGTGTGGCGCCAATGCCGCCCGCGCCCACGATGCCGATGACCGCCGACTCGCGGAAGTTGATGTCCAGCCGGTACAGCGACAGGCCGATCAGGCGCGGCAGCACCTGCGACAGCACGGCGAAGTCCAGCAGCTGCGGGTAGCTCGCGCCGGTGGCGCGCAGGGCTTCGAGCTGGCCAGGCGCGATTTCCTCGATGTCCTCGGCCATCAGCTTGGCCATGAAGCCGATGGTGGCGAAGGTCAGCGTCAGGAAGCCGGCGAAGGGGCCGAAACCGAACATGGCGACCAGGAAGATGGCGACGATGATCTCGTTGAGCGTGCGCGAGACGGCGATGAAGCCGCGGCACAGCAGGTAGATCCAGACCGGCGCTAGGTTGCGCGCCGCACCGACCGCGACCGGAATCGACAGCGCCACGCCCAGCGCGGTGGCGGTGACGGTCATGGTCAGACTTTCCTGGAAGCCGATCACGATGTCGCCCCGGCGGGAGCCGAAGTCGGGTTGCAGGAAGGCGGCCACGAAGCGCCAGCCGCGCGCCAGCCCCTCGCTCACGCGCGCCCAGTTGACTTCCAGCGAAGCCAGGGCGAGCACCAGGTACAGCGCCCCGCCGAGGATCAGCCCCCAGCGCCACGCCGGGCTAGCGATGAAAGGCGGGCGGCGCCAGTGCCCGGGCGCGGAGGCGGCGGCCGTCATGCGGCCGCCGCCTCCAGGCGAGCGGCCGGCAGCGAACGCGGCGCCTCGGCATCCGACGACTGCATCTGCCGCGTGATGGCGCTCCAGTCCTCGTCACCGTAGATACGGGTCAGCACTTCGCGGTCGAGGCCCGTGGCCGGGCCGTCGTAGACCACGCTGCCGGCGCGCAGGCCGACGATGCGCGGCAGGAATTCGGTGGCCAGCACCACGTCGTGGATGTTGACGATGGCGGCCAGGCCGCGCTCCTCGCACAGCTCCAGGATCAGGCGCATGATCTGGCGCGAGGTCTTGGGGTCCAGGCTGGCGGTGGGCTCGTCCACCAGCAGCAGCTTGGGGCTTTGCATCAGCGCCCGCGCGATGCCCACGCGCTGGCGCTGGCCGCCCGAGAGCGCGTCGGCGCGCTTGTTCTCCAGGCCCGCGAGGCCGACGCGGTCGAGCAGTTGGTAGGCCTGCGCGATGTCATCGCCCGCGAAGCGGCGCAACCAACTGGCCCAGAAGCCGGTGTAGCCGAGCCGGCCCGAGAGCAGGTTCTCCATCACCGTCAGGCGTTCGACCAGCGCGTATTCCTGGAAGATCATGCCGATCTGCCGCCGCGCCAGGCGCAGGCCCTGGCCCGACAGGCGGCCCAGGTCCTGGCCGTCCAGCATGATCTGCCCGGCGCTGGGGCTGACCAGCCGGTTGATGCAGCGGATCAGCGTGGATTTGCCGGCGCCCGAAGGCCCGATCAGGCCCAGCACCTGGCCCGCCGCCACCTGCAGGCTCACGCCCTTGAGCGCCAGGTCGCCGGTGGGATAGCGCTTATCCAGCGCGCGCAACTCCAGCATGCCTTGTACTCCTTGCCGCTTGCAGACTTATTTGCAGGCGTAGCTCACATCCATGGCCTGGTCGATGTCGCGGATCACCTGCCAGTGCTGCTTGTAGACGATGGGCATGAACTTCTCCTGCGGCGGCTCGCTCGCATTGAACTCCTTGGCCAGTTCCGAGCCTTCCCAGTTGAAGCTGAAGAAGGCCTGCTTGATCTTGGCCGCCAGCTCGGGTTTGAGGTTGTAGGCCAGGCCATAGCCAGTGGTCGGGAAGGTCTGCGACTTGTAGATCACCTTGAGCTGCTCGGGCTTGACCACGTTGCGCGCTTCCATGCGCTGCTTGACCGAGTTGGCGATGGCGGCGGCGGGATAGTCTTTGTTGGCCACGCCGATGATGGAGTTGTCGTGCTTGCCGGAGAACACCGGGGTGTAGTCCTTGCCCGCTTCCATCTTGAACTGGCTGCGCAGCAGCGCGGACGGAGCCTTGTAGCCGGAGTTGGAAGTCTCCGAGGTGAAGGCCAGTTTCTTGTTTTTGACGTCTTCGACCTTGTCCACGCCGCTGCCCGGGTAGGTGATGATTTCCATCTCGTAGCCGTAGCGGTTGTCCTTGGATGCCATCATGGCGAAGGGCACGAAGCCGGCGCAGTTGACCGCCAGCGGGTTGGAGCCGGTGTTGAAGCCGGCCACGTGCAGGCGCCCGGCGCGCATGGCTTCGAGCTGCGCCGCGTTGGACTGCACCGGAAAGAACTGCACGCGCTTGCCCGTGACCTGGGCCAGGTGCTTGAGGAAACCGTCCCACACCTTGGCGTAGACGGCGGGGTCTTCCACCGGGGTGTAGGCGAATATCAGCGTGGCGGGGTCCACCCAGTCCTTGGGGTCGGTGGGCGCGTCGGCGACCAGATCGCCATCGGCGTCCTTGTAGCGGGGGTCCAGTGCATGCGCCGAGACAGCAACCAACAATGAACCCATCGCCAAGGCAATGGCTTTCACTTTCAATTTCGTCACCATATTTGAACTCCTTGCTAATTGAATATGGATGAATAGAGTGACCCTATGACCGATATGTGACGGAAACGTGGCGGCCTCGAAGCAGAAATGCTATTCAATGGCAGCGCGCCAGGAGGCGTCCGTAGACGATGTCGTTCATCAGAGTGTTCTTATGTGGCTGAGTCGATGTCTCCTGCTTGCGTGTCGCCGGTGATCGTGCTGCTTTCATCGAGTTTTCGGCGTTCCGATTCGGGCCGGTGGCCGGTTGCCTTTAGATAAGCGGCTTCCGCAATGTGGGTCGCGTGGTCGCCAATGCGTTCGATGTTCTTCGCGCAGAACAGCAAGTGAACGAAGCCAATTACATGCGACTGCTCTGGGCTCATCCGGGAGACCAGATCGCGAAAAATCACTGAGTGCAATTCGTCGATGGCTTCGTCGTTCTGGCGCACCAATAGTGCCTCTTCGGCATCGCGCGCGATGAAGGTGGCAAGGGCGCGCTTCAATTGCTCTGAGGCCAGCGACGCAAGCTTCTCCAAGCTCTGCACCAGGTCATCCGAGAATGAAACACCTACGATCGCGATGGCGCGCTTGGCAATGTTCTTCGCGAGATCGCCGATGCGTTCGAGATCCTCGACGATCTTGAAGTCCGCCAGAACCTCGTCGA